>Ga0134092_1000815_pt1 | contig 29720 bp, 52 predicted proteins | sample 3_6taG_FD_94454 | JGI IMG/M metagenome (GOLD analysis project Ga0134092, IMG submission 94454) | Switchgrass degrading microbial communities from high solid loading bioreactors in New Hampshire, USA - 3_6_20_6_A3 metaG | ecosystem: Engineered > Bioreactor > Semi-continuous > Anaerobic >... | reverse complement strand
GGAAAGAGCATTAGCAGAAGAAAGAGCATTTGAGTGCTATATTAGGGGAATTGTTGAAGAAAGAGCAGATGTCAACATGACTACTGGTGATAATGGAGCAGTTATTCCATCATCAATAGCAAACAAGATCATAAAGAAAGTTTATGACATTTCGCCAATTTATCAACTTGCTACTCGTTACAATGTAGGTGGAACGTTAAATATTCCTTATTATGATGAATCAACTCAAAGCATTACAATGGCTTATGCAACTGAATTCACTGAACTAGAATCAACTTCAGGCAAATTTGCTAGCATAGAACTAAAAGGATTTTTAGCTGGAGTATTAACTAAAGTTTCAAAATCCTTAGTTAATAATTCTCAATTTGCTATAGTGCCCTTTGTAATAGATGCAATGGCTGAGTCTATTGCGCGATGGATCGAAAGAGAGCTGCTAAACGGTACTTCTAATAAGATTGCTGGTCTTAGTACTGTAACGCAAACCGTAACTGCTGCAAGTTCGAATGCTATTACTGCTGATGAACTTATCGACTTACAAGAATCTATCCCTGACATATATCAGGCCAATGCTATTTGGATTATGAACAAAGCTACCAGAACAGCAATTAGAAAATTAAAAGATAATGATGGTAACTATATCCTAAACAAAGATGCCACTGCAAGATGGGGTTATACATTGTTTGGGAAAGATGTTTATGTATCCGATAATATGCCAGGAATGGAAGCCGGCAAAACAGCAATTTATTATGGAGATTTTAGCGGTTTAGCAGTTAAGTTGTCTGAGGAAATGAACATAGAAGTACTTAGAGAAAAATTCGCTACCCAACACGCTGTAGGAGTAGTAGGTTGGTTAGAAATGGATTCTAAAGTAGAGAATGCTCAAAAGATTGCTAAGCTAGTAATGAAGTCAGCATAGGAGGTAAACTATGAAGATTAAGGCGCTAGTAAGTTTCTCTGGTGCTTTTTCTATGTATAAAGGAGAAATTAAGGAGTGTAGCGATAATGCTATACTCCAAGACCTTCTCCAAGCTGGATATATAGAAGAAGTACAGCAAGAAAAAGCCACGAAAGGTGGTAAGAAGAATGAAAGTAAGCGAGATAACAGCAAATGATGTTGCTAATTATTTAAAACTTGAAGAAGGCTTGTATCAAGACAAAGAAATTGAAATCCTTATATCAACAGCGAGGGCATTTATACGGTCTTATACAGGGCTGGATGATACGGAAATAGATTCACATGAAGACTTTGTAATTGTTGTTTATTTATTATGCCAAGATATGTACGACAATCGAAGCCTGTATGTTGACAAGAGCAATCTTAATAAAGTCGTTGAAACAATTTTAGGAATGCATTGTACAAACTTATTACCTGCAAAATAAGGTGATTAATTATGAATATTGGAGACATGAAGTATCGAATAGAAATACAGAAAAAAGTAGAGACAACTGGTCCCATACCGGATTTAGATCCGGAATACGAAAATCATTGTACAGTTTGGGCAAAAGTTGAATATCTCAAAGGCACTGAGTTTTGGGCTGCTAAAGCAGTGAACGCTGAGCAGGAAGTACGATTTATTATTCGGTACAGAAAAGATATTACAGCGGATATGAGAGTAAAGTTTGATGGTAATTTTTATGAGATTACTGCACCACCTGTGCCGTTAGACAAACAAATAAGATGGCTTGCGATTATGGGTAAAATGATTAGTACTAGTAATTAATTAATGCATTTTTCAGATTAATCTACAAAAACCTAGCATATTATAGTATAATATTAGAAAAATATGTTAGGGGTTGAAAATATGGAAGCGAAAAATGAACGATTAGAAAATACCACAAAAACACTCAAAAAAATTGCTTTTGCTTTAATAGGCTTATTTATTATAGGAATCATAGTCCTAATTGCCTTGGAAATGTCGTATAAATCCAAGTTCTCGAGAGATAAACTTAATTTGGATCAGTTTATTGTTTTTACATTCACAGACGAATTAGGAAAAACGAACACAGGTAAAGATAGAGTAACATACTTAGATAATATAGATAATATTAAAAGAATATTTCTACGCATAGACGAAAATTTTACTAATGAGTGGATGGTAAATGGTGCTATTAGAAATACCATTCAGGTTATGAATAAATTAACTAAAGATGAAGAATTCTTGAATATGCCTCAAGATGGAATATCAGTACAATGGGTTATTCCTACGATTGATGCATATGGTAACGAGGGCGAAGATGTGGGAGTAATTATTACGATTATGAAAGAGGATTTTCAAAAAATACAATGGGATACTGTAACAACTGATGGCATTAAAAAAGTAGCTTATACTTTTTGGGTTAGCGATCTGTTAAAAGAGTAGGATTAACTACTCTTTTTTTATTGAGGTGATCACATGGCTGATACAGTTAATATTGAATGGGATTTTAGTGAGATTACAAATGAGCTTGAGAAAATGGGTAAAGATATTGAAAAAGTTGAACAGACAGCAACTCTAAAAGCAGCACAAGTTATAAAAGCAGCAGTAGAAAAGAATATTGGCAGAAGTGATGTAAATAAACCGGATTATATTCATATGGCAGATGATGTTCGATTAAGTGGTCTAAAAGAGGATGAAGATGGCGACAAAGTAAGAGAGATATACGGTGGCAAAAAAACAGGATATAAGTGGAAATGGCTTGAATTTGGGACATCAAAAATGAAAGGCAATCAATTTATGACAAAGAGCTTAGAAGAAACGTCTGAAGAAGTTAAGAAAATAATTGATGAGGAATTACAAAAACAATTGGACCTATAAAGTAGGTGGGAGAGATTGATTGATTTAGTATATAACAAATTAAAAGAGTTAGGCTATGAAGTTTACTGGCAATTAAGGCCAAAAAATTTTCCAAGCCTAACTTTTTCTTTTATATCCGAAAGTGGTAAAGATTTTGCAGATGATAAAGAAATTACTACAGCTATTGTATGCCAAGTAGATATCTGGTCTAAAGAAGACTATACAGAACTAGCTAAACAAGTAAAAAGTAAAATGAGAGAAATTGAGTTTTACCGAAGCGGCGAATATGACGATTTTGAGGAAGATACGAAGATTTTTCATAAAGTACTTAGGTTTAATTATTTAAAAGAAAGTGAGGAGGAATAAGTATGAGCCAAGCAACAGTAGGAGCTAAAAATTTACATTATGCAATTGCAACAGTGGCAGAAGATGGAACGGTGACTTATGATTCGCCTGTTAAGATTGCTGACTTTCAAAAAATAACAATCAGTGCTAGTACAAGTACAGATAAGTATTATGCAGATGATAGAGCGGTTGATATAATCAATTCATTTGAAGGTTGCACAGTAACATTAACTACGCAAGGTATGAGTACAGAAACAGAAGCTGTTTTAAAAGGGATTGCAATTGATGAAAATGGTGTTTTAACTGATAATATTCATAACGAACCACCATACATAGCACTTGGGTTTCAATCCTTAAAAGCTAATGGCAAATATCGTTTTGTATGGTTGCTATTAGGCAAGATGCAAATATTCAATGAAGAATACGAAACTATTAAAGACAAAAAGGAGCCAAAATCGTTGGAAATCCCGTTTGAATTTGTTGCAAGAGCAGATGGGAATTGGCGACATAAAATAGATGAGGATAGCGAAAATGCTCCGGAAGACCTTGAGACAAAATGGTTTCAAAAAGTATATGATGGCTCTTTTACGGCTTAGATTAGATGCAATCTAAGCCTTTTTACTTTTTATGTAGGAGTGTGAATTATGAAAAAGAAAATAGCAACTAGGCCTATACAGACTCTGTCTCTTGAATTTGAAGATGGTAAAACAAAAGATTTAAAATTTACAAATTATACGGTTGCAATTTTAGATGAAGAGTTTGAAGAAGGTAGCATGAGTATTATCTTCAATAGCTTCAAAAAGCCTTATCAAAATGGATGCAAGTTAATATATGCAGGTATGAAAACAGTTGATGAAACAGTTAAGTTTGATGATGTGAAAAGGATTGTAGTAAACATGGATATTCCTACTTTATTTGAAATAATTCAATTTGCAATAGACAACCTTTATGGTTATCCGGAAGAAAATCAAAAAAAAATGATGGACAAAGCTACTATGAAAATGGCGCAGGAGATACTGAAAAATATCATAAACTAGATTGGGATCATCTATATTATTTATATTGTGTGAAATTAGGCAGAACAGAAGAAGAGTTCTGGTTTAAATCAACACCAATTAAGACATTTACATTAATTGATAAATATTTAGAAGAAATAATAGCAGAAAAAGAAAATATAAAAGGATTCGAAAATAATACAGTTGAAACAACGATTGACAATATACCATTTTTCTAAGTGCTCGAAAGAGTGCTTATTTTTATGCTCGGAAGCGAGGTGAGAACGTGGCAAAAGAATTTAAAACAGTAATTAAAGTAGGTATGGATAGCACTGGATTTACAGGAAGCATAAGCGAAATAAACAGGCAAATGAGGGTTTTAGATAGTGAGTTCAAGAACATCTCAGCACAGGCGAAGATGTTCGGAGATACTACACAAGAATTACAAGCTAAGCAAGATAATTTAACTAAAAAAATAGAGTTGCAAAGTGCGAAAGTACAGAAGCTAAAAGAACAGTATGAGCAAGCTAAAAGGGGAAAAGGCGAAAATGCAAAAGAGACTCAAAATCTTGCAATCAAATATAACAATGCTGAAAAGGCTCTTGCTCAAATGCAGACTGCTTTGCATGACACCACTAAAAAATTAGAAGAGCAGACAGACAAGACAGCACAGTTACAAGAAAAAATAAAGAGCTTTGGAGAGTCTGCAAAAGAAGTCGGCAGTAAACTAAATAGTGCAGGAGACGCGCTTATTAAGTTTTCGGCTCCGATTGTTGCAGCTGGAGGAGTTATGAGTAAATTAGCCATGGATTTTGAAACTGGAATGGCTAAAGTAAGCACTATTGCAGACGAAAGCCAAGTATCTATTGAAGATTTAGGAAATGCTATTCGCATTATGTCTGACCAAACAGGGAAAAGCACTGGAGAATTGTCAGAGGCATTATATCAAACTATTAGCGCAGGGGTGGAAACAGGAAATGCAATTAATGTTTTAGGTGTTGCAACAAAAGTGGCTATAGGGGGATTCACTGATACTACAACAGCGATAGATGGAATGACAAGTATGCTTAATGCTTATGGATTATCTGCAGAAAAAGCTATAGACATTTCGGATCAGATGTTTATTACTCAAAAGTTTGGTAAGACGAGTATAGATCAACTTGCACAATCTTTAGGACAGGTTGCACCTCTTGCCTATCAAGCAGGACTGAGTACAGAAGAACTATTTGGCTCAGTTGCAGCATTAACAAGACAAGGAATTCAAACCTCACAAGCAATGACAGGTATAAAAGCAGCACTATCAAATATTGTTAAGCCTTCTCAACAGGCATCTGAATTAGCAGAAGAATTAGGCCTAAAATTCTCTGCAAGTGCTCTACAAAGCAAAGGATGGGAAAGGTTTTTAGAGGATGTTCAAAGGAAAACAAAAGGTAATACAGAGCAAATGAGTATACTGTTTGGAAGTGTTGAAGCTTTAAATAGTGTTTTGGCATTAACCAGTACACAAGGAAGTAAGCAATTTAAACAGGCAATGCAAGAGGTGCAAAATGCGACAGGCGCAACAGAAGAAGCATTTGGTAAAATGGCAGATACAACATCTTATAGTTGGCAACAAACAATGCAAAGAATTAAAAACAGTGCGGAAAAGGCAGGGCAAAATCTTCTACCTCTCGTAGAAGGCATCTTAAATATATTAACTCCGATTGCAACATTGATCGGGAGTATAAACCCTGGACTTTTACAATTTATTGTAATTGCAGGGACCGTAGGAATGGTGATGGGAACTATGTTAAAAACAGCAGGGAGCATAGCAACGAGTATAAATAATATCACAAGCCTAATTGGTACAATGAACCCTGCAATGATGAAAACTGTGGCAACAATAATGTTAGTTGTAGCAGCATTAATAGCATTAGGTGCGATTATCGCAGTAATTATGGGAAGAAGCAAAGACTTACAATCGTCAATAACTAGTATTGGTAATAGTATATCTAATCTTCAACCGCCAAAATTAAAAGAACCTGAACTTCCTCGTTATGCAGTGCATGGAAGCCATGCAAGTGGATTAGACTACGTTCCTTTTGACGGTTACCGAGCGGAATTGCATAAAGGGGAAAGAGTGCTAACAAAAAAGGAAAATGAAGAATACAGCAGAGGGAATGCCGGGAAAGGAGATACCTTTGTTTTCAATGTAGATATATCGCAAGTAGACGATCTTATCAAATATGCTCAAATGCAAAAAAGAGCACAGCAAGCAGCAAGAGCCTATTAATCCAATATGGAAAGGCAGGTGATTAAATGGCTATTTACACACAGAAACTATATCAAACAAATACCGATATCCAAGCCAAAGATGATAATGATTATTTGAACTTTTATTATCAGAGTTTTACTCCTCCGGCAGGTGCGAATATTTTAGATATTAAGATGTACTTATATGTCACATCTGCAGATACGAATGCTTCTAAATACACGACTGGTTGGATATATAAAGAAAGTACTTTCACACAAGTGGGAAAATTGCCACAAATTTACGACGATGAAGTGAACCGATATTATTCAGCTCAAATATCAAGTTTAGAGAATTACTATCGAATTCTATTAGATACGTTAGGTTATGGTACAGGGGCTATACTCACAATTGCTGATAAGGATAGTTCAAATCCTGCTTACTTGGAAGTAAGATATGCACTTGGGAATGAGCCTACTAAACCTGAAAATCTTTCAGCGGTTCAAAGCGGAACAGATATCAACATTTCTTTTGATTATGTAGGCAGCGGTCAAACGGGAGATGCAATGACCGGATATGAAATACAATATAGGATCGGCGGAGGAACATGGCAAAGCATAGAGGTATCAGGCACGAATACAAATTACACTCTTAATTCAAGTATTTTTGAAGGTGCGACAGGCGATATTAATGTAGACATTAGAGTACGAACAAAAAATAATCTTGGCGGGATATCTGCATGGTCTGATACTGTAAATCTTACTTATGCAAGTAAGAATCCTCTTCAACCCACAAATTTTACAGCAGTGCAGAACGCAGGGGTAGTAAATGTAAGTTGGACATACAGACAAAGTACTGATGGTTCGGACACTCAGTCAGGGGCAGATATTCAGTATAGTTTTGACGGATCGACCTGGAATACTCTAAGTCATACAGGAAGCACAACTACTTATACGATTGCTGAATCGATATTAAATGATACAACTGTAACGAACAGAACGGTTTATGTAAGAGTGCGTACTAAGAATAACTTAGGCGGAATTTCTGCTTTTACTGATGCAATTCAGATTAATTATAAAACTTCTAAGCCAGTAGCCCCAGGGAATTTGCAACCTTTTGGACAAGAAATAGATGATGAAACTGTAACCGCAACATGGGCATTCAATAGTACAGGCAGAGGAGAAACGCAAAAAAACTTTGAACTTATGTATAAATGTGAAGGTGCAGAATGGACTACCATTACAGGAGGAACAGAAAGTAGTTATACTTTCCCTAATCTTACTGCAGGAACGGTTTTATGGAAAGTTAGGGTACAATCTACTCTAAATGTATGGAGTGATTGGAGTACAGAAGCAAGCTTTACATATATTACTGCACCAGCAAAACCTACAATAACAAGTGGTACTAGTTTTGATATTAGCCATCCTACAATTACATGGATTTCAAGCGGACAAACTGCTTTTAGATTACAAGTTACAGAAGGAACAGAAATTTACTTTGACACACAAGAAATTACCAGCACTGCAACAAGTTATGCACTAGAAAAAGCATTAGAAAATAAGAAAACCTATACATTAAAACTAAGAATTAAAAATCGCTTTGGCTTATGGTCTGACTGGGCAGAACAAACAATAACAACATTTTTTGCAGAGCCAAACCAACCTTCTTTTAGGCTATTTGTAGACTATACTAGGGCTAGCGTCCATATCCTTGTTACTAATCCAATTACTTCTGAAATAGCAAGAAATGAGATTTATCGTAAAAGATATAACGAGATAGAATGGACTAAGATAGGCGAAGTAGAAGTAAACGGAAAATTTATAGACTATACTTTAACGCACAACACGCAATATGAATATAAAGTAAGAGCCATGGCCGAAGAAGGTGGGTATAAGGATAGCAACATACAAAATACTTCTGTTAAGGTAAATAACACACAATTAGCAAATACACAGGACTACACGCAGTGGGTAGAACTAAAATACAATCCTAGCAGAACGCATACAAAAACATATACAAAAACTTTAGTACACTATGCAGGGAGAACTAAGCCAGTAGTAATTAGAGGGCAACAGCAAAACTGGACAATGCAACTATCTTTTGTAATAACAAAAGAAGAAGTGGTAAATGCATTACTGGATTTAGTAGATACACAAGAAATTTTACTACTTAGAGATAGTAGAGGAAGAAATAAATATGTATTTATAACATCTGAACCACAGATAACAGAGCAAATAAACCCGCGTATATGGGAAGTGTCTTTTGAAGTTACGGAGGTTGATTATGATGATTAACCTTGCAAGAGATGGTTTGACGCATGATGAAGTAGTAAGTATTCTACATTCATCTAACAGAAAAGAATGGTACGAAGTTATTCTTCTTGACAAAGACGAGAACGAAAAAGGTACACTCAAAAACGTGAAATCTTTGAGTATTGAGTATAAGTCTTTGAGAACAATAAAAAGAACCGCAACACTTACAATAGCAGAAAGCGAACAGGCTATAGACTATCTTTCAGATAGAATAAAGCCTGTTTTTTATATTGAAGCAAATGGGAAAAGAGTAAGTTTCCCACTAGGGATATTTCTTTTAAATAGTCCTACTAGAGCAGACAATGACAGTGAAATTACTAGAGATATAGAGTGTTACAGCAAACTACAAATACTCTTAGATGATGGCTTTAGTGAAAGGTATTTTATCCCCGCAGGAACTAACTATGTTAGTGCTATATCCAGTATCATTAGTAGCAGTGGTGAAGAAAATATAAATATAGAAGCTACTGATAAGGTTTTAGCAACCGATAAGGAATTCGATATATCTAAAAATAAACTAGAAATCATCAATGAGTTGTTAGACGAGATAAATTACTATTCCCTGCGAACTGATGCTAACGGCTATTTTGTATCAGAAAAGTATGTAGAACCTGCAAACAGAGAAACAACTTACAATTATATAGATAATGAATTATCTGTTACTCATTATGGAATGAAGGAAAGTTTAGATTTGTTTGAAGTGAAAAATTGTTTTTTAGTTTACACCACCAATCCAGAAAAGCCTAGCTTAAAAAGTATCTACAAAAACGAAAGTCCTTACAGTCCTATTTCTACTATTAATATAGGTAGAGAAAAATGGGACAAGCGAGAAATAGAAGATATTGCAGACCAGCAAAGTTTAGATGATTATGTGCGCAGGATAGCAATAAATGCGTCAAATGTTTATGGACACTTAGAGTTTACTACTGCAATTATGCCTTTTCATGATTACCTTGACAATCTTTACATTAGATATGAAACATTAGGCATAGACGACATATTCCAGGAAACTTCCTGGAATATCGATTGTAATAGCCACACAATGACGCATAACGTGAGAAGGGTGGTAAGCCTATGATAGAACAGTACGACTTAGACTTAATAAACAGAGAAACAAAGAAGTGGATAACAAACTACATATTTACTACAGCCACAATAGACAGTGTAACCACAGAGGGTTGCACTGTTATTTTTGCGGGAGAGAGCATTGCCACACAAAAAAGTTACAAAAAACTAGACAGCGTAAGCGTAACAGCAGGGGATACAGTGCTTATGGCTAGAGTAGGCAGTACATTTATTATAGTAGGAAAAATCGTATAGAAAGAGGTGGTAATATGGAAAAGGTACATGAGTTTACATTAGATATAGGCAAAGGCGCTAATACAACAAATATAACAACTGTTACAGGAGATTATGCTTCACACAAGTTTCTAATTACATTAGTAGAAGATGGATATAAACCTGTGAATTTAGAAGATACAGTAGTTAGGCTTGTAGTTAGGAAAAGCGACGGAACAACAGTACAACAGGATTGTACTATCGTAGATACAGAAGGGATAGTATCTGTACTTCTTAAATTAGACACTATAAATGTAGCAGGAACTTGCAAAGCAGAAATACAGATATGGGACAATGAAGTAGCGAATAAAAGACTTACATCTGCACAGTTCTATTTCAGAGTTCGTAAATCGCTGCAGGATGATGAGACGGTAATAAGCACTGATACTTTCTCAATGCTTCAACAGGCACTTCAAGATATACAAGACTTAGAACTTGATGAACAGCGAATACATGAAATAGAACAAGCAATAGAGCAATTGCAAGAAGACATAGAAAATATTAGTGTAGGCGATGATCCTCAATTAGCGCACAAGATAGGGAATTTGGAAGAGCTTGTAGAGGAAATAAGGACTAATTTAGAAAGCAAAGATCTGCAGCTAAATCTAGTCAATGCAATCAATGAATTGCATACGTTACTAAATGACCGCTTAGGAACTAGCGAACAAAACCTTACGTCGCATTTGGCAGAAAATGCGTCAGATACAATTAGACCACACGGCATGGGGGCGATAGCCTCTCAGGATTATGAAGAAGGAACATGGACACCGAGAATTCATAATACAGGAACAGAGTACATTTTACAAGAAGGGGATTATGTTAGGGTAGGAAAAATAGTTCATATTACAGGAAGGGTTCAGCTTTCTAAAAAGCCGACATCTCACAGTACAGACACGGTAGCAATGATAGGCTTTCCTTTTCCTAGAAGTTCGAAAACAGTAAATAATTCTATGTTTATGTTGAAATGTGCAAACATGGTAGAACCCATAAGTGATGGTGTAGGATTTTTCGCTGATACAGTTTATTTAACATTATCGAAATTAGGTAATAACATTATTAACAGGTACGGAGAAACTATTAAAGTTAGGGATTTAACAGACACATCTGAGATTACTATAAGCGGTTGGTATTACATAGTTTAAAGGAGGTTTTTTAATGGATAAAATAATACTAGAAATGCTTACTTCGGATTTTGCAGTAGTAAAAAAGGAAACTTGGATAGAACATGATAATAAATCTGTCTTAGTAAATATACATAAAACTACTTATTATAACAGTACAACGGAAAGAGAGTTAGTAAATGCAAAAGTTCCCGAACCATACCGAACGGCAATTATGTTAGTTTGGGGAGATACACCAACAGTATCTGATGGGAAGGAGTGAAATAAATAAAATGTATATGTGGATTTATTATGCCTGATAGCAAGACAGTTGAAGGAATAATAATGTAGGAATCTGTAGCCCCTCGTGATTGGGATAGTATTCGTTTTGATAATAAAAGATATAGAGTTGTTAAAGTTACCTGCGAATATGATTTTGATACAAAGATTAAAACTTATTCTCTTGTTTTGCTAGATGAATTTTTGGATAATAATGCGACATAAGAGAGATACATAATTAAACGTCAGTTTAACGAACAAAAGATGAACGAGAGGGAATAAGAATAGTGCAGAGCCGATCTGCACTAATTTTATTTGAAGGAAGGTAAGAATTATGGAAGATTCACTATGTAAAGAAAGACATAAAAGAATTGATGAAAAACTTGAGATCGTTGAAAAAAGACTTGACAATCATTCTGGCAGATTAGACAGAATTGAGCAAGTTAATTCAAGATTAGAAGAAAGGTTAGAGGGGCTTATTGATAAGCTGGGAACCTTGAATACAACGTTAAAATGGTTCATTGGCCTTATGGTAGGAGCGTTTGTAAGCTTCTTTTTTTATGCTGTTCAACAGGGCATATTTAAGTAAAGGTGGGGATGAATATGAATTTAATCAAGGATCTGCTAACCATCAACGAATATAGTCGCCCAGGTACCAAACTACAAGGAGTAAAAGGAATTGTAGTCCACTGGGTAGCCAATCCAAACACCTCGGCAAAAGCCAATCGAAATTTTTTCGAAAACCGGAAAAACGGTAAATCCGGATATGGCTCTGCGCACTATATAATTGATTTAAACGGTTCAGTTTTGCAGTGTATTCCTTCATCCGAAATGGCGTATCATGTAGGGTCAAACAGCTATAAAGCTGCAGCAGTCAAGACATTAGGAAGCTATCCTAATGCTACGACATTGGGCATTGAATGTACTCATACGGATTGGAACGGGAAAATGACAAATGAAACATATGAAAGTCTTGTAGAGTTGTGTAAAGATCTTTGTATGGTCTATAAACTGGACCCTATGTCAGATTTATATAGACACTATGATATAACCGGGAAGGATTGTCATAAGTGGTTTGTGAACAATCCTGCAGAGTGGGAGAAGTTCAAGAAGGAGGTATTATCCAGAATGTCCGGGAACAGCAATAAAAGCACGATTAAAGTTAAGATAAACAATCAGATAAGAGAAGTACCGGGAGGCATTAAAAATGGTACTAATTTCATTAAAATAGGGCAATATGAAGTGCCTATTCGAGACGTAGGAGAGGCGCTTGGATTCAAAGTTGGATGGGATAATGCGAGTAAGGTGGTGTTATTTCAATGACAGATTTAGAGGTTGAATTGCTATTAGAAAAGAAAAAGAGAGAAAAGAAAAAAGGCAGATTTTCTAAAGCAATAGTAGCAACAGTAATTATACTAAATATACTTTTTACTGTTGCTATTTTATATGTATTTTCGCAAACCGGGAATGAGCCAACAACATTGATTGGTTGTTGGTTTGCTTTTACAACTGGTGAGTTATGGTTCTTATCTGGAATTAAGAAAACAAAACAACAAAGGGAGGATCAAAATGAAGAATATTGATTGGAAACAAAAACTATCTAGTCGGAAGTTCTGGGTTGCAGTAGTCGGCTTTGTATCTGCTTTACTCTATGCTTTTAATGTTGCAGATGCGGAGATAGAGCAAGTGACTTCAATAATTATGTCAGGAGCAACTCTGATCGCTTACATATTAGCTGAAGGATTTGTTGATGCAAATAGAGAGAATAAGGACGAATAAAAAAGGGTACTGTTCGATCGAGCAGTACCCTTTTTTTATTTGTGCAAAATATATAAAATAATAAATTGAAGTTTGTGCAAATTATACGTTGTAGAACGTTCTACAACATGATATAATAAGACCATAAAGAAAAACAAATTTGAAGGGAGATAGTAAAAATGAAAAAATATAACACACAAAATATCATGAAAAGAGCATGGGAAATCTATAGAACAAACAGTGATACAAATATGAAAGCAGTTTTTGCTATCTGCCTTCAAATAGCTTGGGCAGAAGCAAAAGCTTCTACTCAAAAAGACTGGAGAAAAGAACGAAACGCAAAATTAGTTCGTATTTCCGGCAAAGCAGTTCAATACAAGAAAGTAAACATCGTTATTACAGATGATGATGAAACTAGAAACCGAGTAGCTTTTGAACTTGCAAGAAGAAGCGTAATGACAGTTAAAGAAGCTTTAGCTCTTGCGAAAGAGCTTGGTTTTTAAATTAAAATTTGGTTCCCGATTATCCATAAAAATCGGAAAAAGAAGGAGGACATTATGAAAAATAAAAAATATGAAATCTTAAAGCAAACTGAAGATTACATTATCTTTAAAGTAATTGACGAAAACACAGAATTCTATTTTGAAGATATTGATTTAAGCGACATTCCATTTGAAAACTATCAAGAGTGTGAAGACTACTCTCAATATGGATATTGCTATGATAAAAGCGTCATTATCGTTGAGAAGTTAGAAGAGGAGGAATCACAATCATGAAATCTTTGATTGTAAAAACATCAAATGCATATAAAGCTAAACATGCAAATGTTTTTCATAAATGTATATTCTGCAAAGACGTTTACGAGCCAAATGAATTGCAAGGGCTTGAATGCCCTTGCTGTGGAGACTCGATTGGTTGGGACAGTACAATCGTTCTAGCCGACAATAGGGAAGAAGCTAAGGAAATAGCTTTTCCGGAAAAATACAATTAAAAAATATAATTAAGGAGGTAATATATATGAGATTTTATAAATGTATTTTCTGTAACGAAGTATTTGAAAGAAATGAATTAATTGATTACAAAAAATGTCCCAAATGTAAAACTGTTATTAAATTACCATCAAATCTTACATATGCTCAAACAAAAGAAGATGCCAAAGAAAAAGCATTTACTTACACTGACTTAACTTTTGACAGAGACAGAAAAGCATTTGTTATAATCAATGAACAACACAGTTTATTACCCGCCCAGATTGAAATTTTAGAAAATCGAATTGGGGACTATGAAATAATAAGAGTCCCCGCAATGGGTTGGACTTTAAAAGAACAATACGAAATCCTTCAAAAACTCGTACATCACATTGTGATATTTGTTAGCCCTATCCCATACCTCATGAAACAGCTTTCCTTCTATGAAGGGTACGGGCATATGGAAAACTGCGACAATGGACTTTTGATCGGGTATGGAACACAAGTTCTAGTGTTCCATAACGATAAACGAGAAAAGAAAGAATTGCCAAACGGAAAAATTATATCCGTTGTGGCTGAAACAGGTTGGCAACTTGTTTAAGTTGCCAACCGTAACAGAAATTAAAAAATAATATTGGAGGGATTGACATGAAACAAGAAAAAAGATGGATGATATATAGAAACAAAATAACCGGAACACTGAGTGTTTATAGTGAAAATCACTTACAGCTAAGCGATAGGTATGAACTGGTAAAAGTATGTGCAAATGATGAAGAACTCGAAGAAGCCAGAAAGAAACTTATTGAAGAAACAACAGAATATAATGTGTACATTATACCTGATCCACCTCGTGGTGAATTATTTCCCGCATTAATAAAAACCGACCATTGTTTTCGTGGTTCATATAGGAAAAAAGTTATGACTTCCGAATATGGTTCATCAATATATGAACTCATGAAAAGCTTTAAAACAATGGAAGAAGCAGAACAATATTGCCAAGAATATATAAGTAAATTAGAAAATCAGAATTATTGCATCTAATGGAGGGTTGTTATGGCAGTTAAAGACTTGAAGAATAGAAAAGTTAAAAATTTGAGCATAGACAAATGTCTAGCCGAATGGCTAGAAGAATATTCAAAAGAAACTAATATACCGCAGGGCAAGATCATAGACGAAGCGATAAAAAAATTGAAAGGAGAATTAATCATGACAGGAAATGAATTTTTAATGAAATATAAAACTAACCCGGACTTTGATAGCTCTTGATGATGGAAGAAACCCGATTATAAAATGATACGAAAAGGTATTACTCACTTTTGGAGTAATGCCTTTCTTTTTCTGAAATTCTTTAATCTTGAAACGAACATATGTTTGTAGTATAATATACCTAACACTTCACAGACGGAAGGGGTGGTTAAAATTAAGCGAATAAGGAAGAATAGGTGGGTTGATGGTTCGTAAAATATACAAAAGATAGCACATACTATACTCAGCAAAGGGGAAATACTATGGATAATGCAATAATGAAGAAGGTATTAGAAAGAATTTCAAATAATTATGTGTTTTTTTGCGACGATGAGCGTCTATTGGCTGTAGAATTAACTCAAGAAGTATTTGATGGTGATAAAGTTTTAACAAAAGATTTAACAATTGACTTCTATCAGCAAGATAAAAATATTTTAGGTAAAGTAGTGGATTAATGTGCCTAAACTGTGCCTAAAAATTTTAAAATTATATACAAAAATATCAAAAGATACATAGCTTCTATTTCTTAAAACCATTGATTTTTCAGCTAAATGAAATTATTTAAAATTATTTTTAATAATATAAAATGCATTTTGCCTGACTTCGGATCAGAGTGTCGAGGGTTCGAATCCTTCTGCGTGCGTTCTCCGTATCTTTTTTAAATACTGTGTTTTGTAAAAATAAAAAAATAGTTTAGGCATAAAATCTGGAAACTTTGTGCCTAAACTGTGCCTAAAATTTATTTTTAAGTATATGGACATTCTGCATTTCTTTCTTTTCAAGTTGCGGTGTTACATGACTATATAAATCCATGCTTGTTTTGATAGTAGAATGTCCTAATCTTTCTTGTACTATTTTAGGGTGTTTCCCTTCTTCTAATAATATAGTAGCATGTGAATGTCTTAAATCATGCAATGTCAATTCTTCGTTAAAGTTGAGTTTTTTAATTATTTTTTTAAATACTCTTGTTAAATATTCGGGTTTTATAGGTCTGCCATCATTTAACCATTTACAATAAAAATTATTTTCCTGCCAAGCTGGGTTTGCTAGTTTGGCTTTTTTTATTTCTAATTCATATTTTTTTAATATAGGTATGGTTTCCGGCAAAAGTGCTATTGGTCTACTAGACCTATGTGTTTTTGTTGTAGTTAAATTTAATTTACCGTTATATCTCTGTAAATTATGTCTTATATATAACATACCTTCTTCTAAATCTACATCTTCTATTTGTAATCCACACACTTCTCCACGTCTTAAACCAGTTGTAATTAATAAAAGAAACGGAATATATACACTTGTTCCCTTTACTTCCTCTAAAAACATATTTAATTGCTCTTTGTTTAAAGTATGTTTTATTACTTTTTCTGGTTTTGGTGGTTCTACCATGTCAGTTACATTGTTATAAGTCAATCCCCATTTCATAGCGTAATTTAGTGCTAAGTGTAAAGCTCTATGATGTTTTTTAACACTATTTTTTGATAAACCTTTATTATTTAAACAATATAAATAATACTGCTGTAATAAAGAAGCCTTAAGGTTATTTAGACGTATACTTCCCATATAAGGTATAATATGCAACCTGAATATATCGGCATAATATCTTTGTGTGCGAGGAGCTGTGTTTGTAACTATATAATTCTCAAAGAAATACTCTAAGTACTCTTTTAAAGTGATGTTATTGTCTATTGTTCTACCAGTTTTCTTAAAGTTACTTAAATATTCTAGCATAGCATTTTCGGCATCTTTTTTAGTTTTATATCCACTAAGATATATTCTTTTCTTTTGACCTTTTTCATCTAATTCATCAGTATAAAACCTGACAGCCCAACCTTTCTTTTTTTTAATAAATTGAGCCATTTTACTCCCCTTTCTTTTTATTTTGTTTTGCCAATTCTTTTTCAACTTCTTTTCTGATAAAGAAGTCAATAAATTCTACTAAATCTTTCTTTTGTCTTTTTGTTAATTCTTCTGTAGCTTTCTTTAATATAGTAATTCCTTGCGGAAATTCATTTTTTATCTTTAATACCATCAAATCATATTCGTCTGGTATGGAGTGTTCGGCTTTTAATAATAAATAAGATAAGTTTACGCCTAAAGCATTTGCTATGCTTTTTAAAGTATCTAAACTTGCCTTTGAAGCACCGCGTTCAAGGTCGGCTATAAATGAACGTGAACAATTTGCTTTTTGTGCTAATTCAACTTGAGTGATTTTCCTATCATTTCTTAATTGCTTTATTGCCTTTCCTATTTCTTTTAAATCCATTGTTCCCTCCTGCTTTCTTTTTTATTTGTCTTTCACAGTGACAAATATAACATATTGTTGTCAGAAATACAAGACTTTTTTTAAATGAAAATTCAAGAAATTTTAAGAGAATTTAAGCTATTTAAAGCCATTTTAGTATAATCGACCTATATCGCCTTTTTTCGAGTAGGACGAAAGTTTACTTTTATGTCGGTACAGTAGTACAATATGATTGTCGATGAGGCAAGACAAAAATGAAAGGAGGTGTCAATTATGGTTGTCAAAGAAAAATTAGGCTTGGCAATCAAAGAATATAGACAAGCTGCGCATAAAACACAAATACAAACAGCAAAAGAGGCAGGTATTAGCAGGTCGCATTTAGCTTCAATTGAAACTGGGAGCTATATCCCCTCTATTAAAACATTGCTTAAATTAGCCAAAGTATTAAATATTGATTTAAAAATTTTAAATAATTTTGTCGATTACACCGACAATTAAGGAGTGGACATATGGGAATATTAGAAGAAATACTACATACACTTAAAGATTTAAAAAACGAATTAGAAAAAATAAGTTTAAATAATTCAAAAATACAACAAAAGGAAAAGGAAGAAGTTTGGCAAAGAAAAGATCTTGAAAAATTTATCGGGCTTAAATATGCGAGCGTTAAAAAACTAACTAGTGACCCAAATTTTCCAAAGTTTTATGTAGGAAATACCGAATGTTATGTAAAAACTCAAGTGATTAAATATTTAAAAGATTTAGCACAAAAAAATAAATATAATAAACAACCAGCAACTAAAGAAAATAAAAAATCATTATTGTATTCAATTAAATAGGAGGTATTTAGTATGAATGAATTAAAAGTTTTCCAAAACGCAGAATTTGGACAAGTTAGAACTTTACTTATTGATAACGAGCCGTGGTTTGTTGCTAAAGACGTATGCGAATGTTTATGGATAAAAGATGTATCCAAGGCAGCACAAAGGTTAGATGAAGATGAAAAGGGTACGAATTTAATTCCTACCCCTGGAGGAACGCAAAATATGCTTTGTGTGAACGAATATGGCTTATACGCTTTAGTTTTATCTAGCAGGAAACCAGAAGCTAAAAAGTTTAAAAGGTGGATAACTCACGAAGTACTACCAACTATCCGTAAACACGGAGCATACATGACAGAAGAAAAGATAGAAGAAGTATTAACCAATCCAGATACAATTATTAAATTGGCAACTCATTTGAAGGAAGAACAACAAAAAAGAAAAGCATTAGAACAAAAAATTGAAAAAGATAAGCCTAAAATACTGTTTGCAGACGCAGTTTCTTCTTCAAAAACTTCAATTCTTGTTGGAGAACTTGCAAAATTATTAAAACAAAATGGTATAGATATAGGACAAAATCGTTTATTTAAATGGTTAAGACAAAATGGATATCTTATTAGCAGAAAAGGAACAGATTACAATATGCCAACCCAAAAATCTATGGAATTAAAGTTATTTGAGGTTAAAGAAACAACTGTTACTCACGCAGACGGTCATACAACAGTTAATAAGACGCCAAAAGTAACTGGTAAAGGACAACAGTATTTTATAAATAAATTCTTAAATACAAAAACAGAAAACAAGGTTAAGGGGAAATAGAGATGAATGATTTACAAATTTTAAATCATCAAGGAAAGTTAGTGGTTGATAGTAGAGAAGTAGCACATATGATAGGCAAAAGACATAGCGATCTTTTAAGAGACATTAGAAACTTCTCAGATATATTGGGTAAACGCAATTTTGCGTTGACTGAATTCTTTATCGAAATGAACCTGCAAGAAGCATAGCGTCGCGATTCACGACGGTACTCAATAGTATGTTTTATAGGGGGAATCGTATGGATATTAATACAGAAACGATTGATTTTATCAAGGTTGAGAGAATGAAACTGAATGAGTTAATAGTTGATAAAGGCTTAAATGCGATAGAAATACTGAAGCAAAGCGAAAAACTGGACAGGCTTATTCTAGTTGTTCAAAGTCAGATAATTGATAGAGAAATTGAAAAATATCAAGTAGGAGGGATTGCATGACTCTACTATTTATCGGGTACACTGCCGGTCTTGCGACAGCAGGGATAGGGGTTTTGATTGACATGATTTTGGACAAGCGAAGGCAGGACAAGCAAAGAAGATTAAATTCAGAAAGGGGGTACGTAGATTATAGAATAATAAAAAACATAAGAAAAAGGGCTTAGTTCCACCGCCAAATAGGACAAGCCCATATAAAAATATAATCGCATTTTTATTGTATCAAAATGATTTCTCAAATGCAAGGAGGTAAAGAATGAAAATAAGTGCATTTCTTCACTTTAATGGTAATGAAGATATAGAAGTTAACAAATATTACAGAAACGATGGCACGGAATTTTATACTCTTGACATAGATGATTCATCATTTTTTTGTTCAGAGAATGACTTAATGAAAATATATAACGCAATCGGCAAGTTGCTTAAAAAAGAGGAGGTAATAGCATGAACGCATTAGAAAAGTTTGAGTTGGATGAAATGGAGCAAATTAAAGAGGAATTAGAACAATCAAGGTTCAAAGTTGATAGCCTGGAGGCTGCGAACTGGTGTCTCAGAAAGTTAGCAGCACTTGAGAAACAACAATCTGAAATTGATGCTTTAGCTCAAAAAGAAATTGAGCGCATACAAAACTGGCAGCAATCAGAAAAGGAAAAGATTGATTTCTCAAAGCGGTTCTTTGAATGTCTGCTTGAAGAATATTTCAGATCGGAGAGAGAGAAAAATCCTAAGTTTAAACTCTCGACTCCATATGGCAAAGTATCGTCAAGAAAACAGCAACCTAAATGGACCTATGATGATGAAAAACTGCTGAATTCACTCGAATCCGCAGGGCTTAATGAATTAATAAGGGTCAAGAAAGAAATCGATAAATCGGCGCTTAAAAAGGCTGTAGAGGTAGTAAATGGACAAGTAGTTACAGAAGATGGAGAGATTTTAGAAGGAATAAAGGTAGAAGAACAACCCGAAAAAATAGTAATTAAAGTGGAGGTAGAATAATGGGAATACATGAAAAACTAATGAATATCCAATCAAAACTTAAAGCGCCTAAAAATCAATACAACGCTTTTGGCAAATACAAATATAGAAGTTGCGAGGATATTTTAGAAGGGGTAAAACCCCTTCTAAGCGAAACCAAGACAACACTGACTATTTCTGATGAAGTGGTTAATGTCGGAAACAGATTTTACATAAAAGCAACTGCAACATTGGTAGACGTAGAAGATGGACAAAGTTTTTCTGTGTCAGCTTTTGCTCGAGAAGATGAAAGTAAAAAAGGTATGGACCTTAGCCAAGTTACTGGTAGTACATCTTCATACGCGCGTAAATACGCTTTAAATGGTCTTTTCTGCATTGATGATACAAAAGATAGTGATAGCACAAACACGCATGGAGAAAGCGAAAATAAAAGCGATAAAGTTATATCTAAAGCACAAGCAAAGCGAATGTTTGCTTTGGCTAATGGAAATGCAGATATTTGTAAGACGGTTATAGAGAAATACGGATATAGCAAATCGGAAGAAGTTAAAGTTAGCGATTATGAAAAGATTTGCACAGATATAGAAAAAGCTACCAAAGCATTAATGGAAGGTACTCCTTTCTAAATTTTAAACTTGCATGAAAGGAGGGGAGTGCTTGAGTGGGTGGATAAAACTACATAGAGATATACAAAACCACTGGATATGGAACGAAAAACCTTTCGATAAACGTTCAGCGTGGATAGATATATTAATGATGGTTAACCACGAAGACAAAAAAATTCTTTTAGGAAATGAATTAATAGAAGTTAAAAGAGGTAGTCGAATCACTTCTATTAGGCAATTATGCGAAAGGTGGGGTTGGTCGAATACAAAAGTTAAACGTTTTTTAAAACTCTTAGAAGACGACGGAATGTTGATTGTAAAAAGCGACACTAAAAAAACCGTTGTAACAGTAGTAAATTACAGTGAATACCAAGATATAAACGACATAAAAAACGACACGAAAACGACACGAAAACGACACGAAAACGACACGAAAACGACACAGACGCACACAAACAAGAATGATAAGAATGAAAAGAATGATAAGAATGAAAAGAATAATATAAACATATCTCTGCAAATTTCCAATTTGCGCTCAAGGTATTCTGAAAAACAATTAAAGATTATAGATGAATACTTTGAGATTCTTCAATGGACAAGGAGAAACGGAAAGATAGCAAATAGCGTTATTTTAAAAATCTATCAAGAGTGGGAGAAGCATTCAGTTGAGAAAGTCATATATGCACTTCATGTTTACATCAATAACCCTAAGCTTCATGACAAAAAAGAAAATTACTGTTATGGAATCATGAGGAATGCCACTTCCGAAGAGATTGAGAACTACAAATCAAAACGCATGGCAACAATTGAACAACGCAAGGTTGAGGAAGAAGAACGCAAAAGGATTGCAGAAGAAATAAAAAGAGCGGAAGAAGAAGCAGAAAGAGAAAGAATGAGGTGGATAAATGGATAGATGGGAACTATACAATCTTTTAAAAGGGAATCGGCTTGAAGATTTAACACTGGCAACTATTCAGAATGAAGTCTTATCAATGAACTCGGAAGAACTGAAAGAAGGAGTGATTGAATATCTCTATGAAAAGAAAAGACAATCACAACAGGCTGTATGATTCAGTATTAGAGCGTTCAATCATTAGTGCGATTCTGATAGACGAAGAAGCGGCACAAAAAAGTGTAGTCGACCTGGAATCAAGTGATTTTGGTACTGAAGTTTATCGGATTATTTTTGATACTGTTAAAAGGCTATTTTCAGAGGGTAAAGAGATTAACTTGATAAACACCATAGCAGAGCTCAATCAAAACGATTTAACGGGCAAAATCGGAGGAATTGAGGCTATAAAACAAATAGCCTTTGAAGCAGACACGGGAGCCGAGGCAGGGCAATGGATTGAAAGATTGATACAACTCCGGCATAGGAGACAAGCAGTAGAGTTTTCAAAGCAGATTTACCAAGCTGCAACTGAAAACGATATTGATGAAATGTATAATGCAGTATCAAACATTCCAGATTTCTCTACATCCGAAAAAGAAAAAAGTACAAAAGAAATTATGAACGAAGCAGTTTCAAGGATTGCAGAGCGATATAGCTCAGAAAAAAAGAAAATCCCTGGGAACGAGACAGGATTCTATGATTTAGACAAAGTTACCGGGGGAATAAAGAATGGGGAATTGGTCCTCTTATCTGCTGATCCAAACGTAGGAAAGTCGATTTTATCCCATCAAATAGCTATTAACTTTGCAAAAAACAAGAAGAATGCGGAGTATTTTAACTTTGAAATGAATGACGCCCAAATAGGAGACAGAACCCTAGCAATTGCATTGCCCCTGGAAATCAATAAGATTAAATATCCTAAAGAGTATCTGACTCAAAAGGACTTGGAATTTATAGAGAACTGCAATATTGATGAAATACTGGACAAGCATTTGCATATCTACAGCAAAATGAGAAGCAGGACTTTAGCAGCGATCAGAGCAAAGTGCAAAGAAGCGAAAGTGAAATACGGGAAGATCAATCTAATTGTTATTGACTACTTACAGTTGATGGATGGAGAAGGAGAAGATAGAGAGAGAATAGAGAGAAATTGCCGAGGGCTTAAGAATTTAGCAAGTGAATTCGATTGCCCGGTAATCGCAATATCTTCTCTTAGCCGAAACGGAGAACTCCGAGGAAGTGGGCAATTAGACTTTGATGCGGACCAAAAATGGCACTTAAAGAGAGAACATGATGCAGCGGATGAAATGACAAGAGCAAGAACGGAATTGATTATTAAGAAAAACCGTGATGGTGGGAAAGGGACCATCAATCTAACATTCCAAGAGAAATATGTTCGTTTCTATTGCCCTGAAAGGATGTATTAATCATGGATATATCAGCGTTTAAAGGGGTTAATGTCGCAGAAGAAGTTGTAGCGACGAAAGAAGAATCTAAGGAAATGAAAGCAATTAAAAGGGAATACGAGCAAATGGATGTTGCTTATTTTAAAAAAATCGTAGATAAGCTCGCATTCTACGGCAGACAATTTGAAAGTAATAGAACAGCAGAAAATCAGTACTTGTTAGAACTTGCAAAAATCGAGTTATGGAAAGCGGAGGCCCGCTATTATGGGTACAAAGAAATATTAGAAGACCCTGACAAGTTAGAAGAAGTAAAGCAAAGAGTTAAGGAAAAACTTGATGATCTTGAGTTAACTCGAAAATCGCTAATAGAAGCTATGAAATATCTACAGAAGAAAAAAGAAGGAGAGCAACTAAAGTTAGGGGAGTGATTTAGTTGGATCATAAAGAGCTTTTGGATGAAATAGAAAAAGACTACCTAGCATACCGAGAAGCAGGAGGATATCTTAGCATCTTGGCTTTCACAACAGAATGGCTGAAAAGGCATAGGGAAGTCCTAAAAGCAACAAAGGGGGAATCAAATGATTAAGTTCACTATACCTGGAGAACCTGTCGCGAAAGGAAGACCGAGAGTAACAAAAACAGGAATAGCATACACGCCGAAAAAGACAAAGGACTATGAAACATTAGTACAGGAAATTTATTTCTCAACGTTCGGACAAACAATGATTACAGAGCCTTTGACTATGCACATAAATGCATATTTCAAGATACCGAAAACAGCGAGTAAAAAGAAAAAAGAGCAAATGCTTCAAGGCATAATAAGGCCAGTAAAAAAACCTGACTGCGACAATATCGTAAAATCCATTGCTGATGCACTTAATAATATAGCTTACGAAGATGATAAGCAACTTGTAAGAGTATCAATAGATAAGTTCTATTCAGACACACCAAGAGCAGAAGTGATCTTAGAGAAATTAGAGTAGGTGGTTGAATGCATGAATATGCCGAAATAACTCACTTCAAACATACAATCAAGGGAACGGAATTACTTGTAACTATTCCTAAAAAATCAATAGGAGACTACCTAAAAAAATTCGGGAATGGTGGAGTAGTTAAGGCGGAATTAAGACTTGACGATGGCCGGACCATATCGGCAGAACAGCGAAAGAAAGCCTATGCGACCATAAGGGATATAGCCTTACACACAGGGCATATTCCAGAAGAATTAAAGGAGATATTAAAGTATTATTACATGGCGGAAACAGGGGAGCAATACTTCTCTTTGTCTAACTGTAGCATGACAACAGCAAAGGAATACATAAATTACTTGATTGAATTTTGCCTAAGGTGGAATATTCCTTTAAAAGAGAGCGGACTAGAACGGACCGACGATATAAATACATATTTGTATATGTGTTTACGTCACAAAAAATGCTGCATATGCGGGTTAGACGGAGAAATACACCATTGGGAAGCGATAGGAATGGGACACGACAGAAAAAACTATGACGATAGCAACAACGAAAAAATAGCACTATGCAGAAAACATCACACAGAAGTACATGCGATAGGTAGAGATACCTTTGCTAAAAAATACAAAGTGTACGGAATTATTTTCAACGAATGAGAGGGGGAGGGTAAATTGACTAGGGCAAAAAAGGCTTGGACTGTGGAAGAAGAAGAATACCTAGCACAATGGTACGGAAGAAGGCCTATAAAATTAATAGCAAAGAAGTTAAAACGCACTCCGTATGCTATTGAAGTACATGCAGAAAGAAAAATGGGTATTTATCCAAAATCAAATTCTGGACAAGTAACAGCAAACGAATTGGCAAATATTTTAAAAGTTGATAATCATGCTGTTACAGATTATTGGATTGCAAAACTTAAAATGCCAGCAAGAAAACGAGTAATAAAATATAGTAAATTTTGGAGAATTGATGTAGAAGAGTTTTGGAAGTGGGCAGAAAATCATACAGATAAAATTAATTTCACAAAAATGGAAAGAGGACTACTATTGCCCGAACCAAGCTGGTTAGATGAAGTAATTAAGATGCAGCTTGAAAAATGGGGAGAAAAAAGGTTTAAAAAGTGGACAGCAGAAGAAGATTCAAGACTAATTATGTATGCAAAGCTCGGCAAAACATACAAAGAAATAGCTGAACTACTTGGAAGAACTAAATCATCAGTAGAGCACAGGCATTGGAGACTAGTCAAAAAGAGAAAATCAACTCCTAAAAAAATACAAATTTTATGGACAGAAGAAGAAAAAGAGTTGGTGAGAGAATTAGAGAGACAGGGATTAAGCGACAAGGAAATAGCGTATGAGATAGGGAGAGAACCAGAGCACCTGGGTTACATTAGACAAGCAGAAGGAAGAAGAAAATTAGAACCAATTAAGAATTAAATTACAATTTAACGCAGGGGGAACGAATATGAAAAATATAAAAACTGAATTATATCATGACAATTTTCAAAATTACAAAAGATACAACATTCCCAAAGCACAATTGGTAATAGCAGACATACCATACAACATAGGCAATAATTTTTATGGCAGCAATCCCATGTGGTATAAGGACGGTGACAGCAAAAAGGGCGAAAGTAAGCTTGCAGGGAAGGCAGCATTTAATACAGATTTTAATTTTAATATAGCTGAGTACTTTCATTTTTGTAACCGGTTGCTAAAGAAAGAACCTGATAAGAGCAATGGTAGAGGGAAATCATCAGACGCACCATGCATGATAGTATTTTGTTCGTTCGAACAAACTCAGCCAGTAATTAAGTATGCGGAAAAGTATGGGTTTAAACATAACATACCACTTGTATTTTGCAAAAATTATAGCCCACAGGTATTAAAAGCAAATATGAGGATATGCGGTGCAACAGAATATGCATTACTTTTATATCGAGAAAAGTTGCCAAAGTTTAGAAATAACGGAAAGATGATTTTTAATTGGTTTGAGTGGAAACGTGATAATCCAAAAGAATATCCAAAAATTCACCCAGCACAAAAACCAGTAAATGTATTGAAAAGACTGATTGAGATTTTTACAGACGAGGGAGATGTCGTAATAGATCCATGCGCTGGTAGCGGAGCCACTCTAAGAGCGAGTGCAGAATTGAATAGACATAGTTACGGATTTGAGGTTGATAGACACTTTTATACAGAAGCAAAAAACAAAATGCTCAATACAATACAGCAGAGTTTAATGAGTTAAGTTGTGGCTTAGGAAAGGGGAACGAATATGAGTTGTAAATGTGCAAAGGTAACTGATGAATACCATGGATGGGAATGCGAAGTAACAGGCAGTGCTTGTGTCTTCTTAAGACCAAATTCTAAAGCCTGTGCAGAAATGTATGGAGAAGGTCCGGATGCAGTAGAAGAAAACGGAGAAGAAGAACAAGACTAAAAATTCGCTTAGGAGGGGTGAATATGGAAATAGAACTTTTATATTACGAAGGTGGAGAACTTTCGTCAGCATTTACAAGAGGCCATGTTGATAAAGAAAAATTCAATACAGAATCTTTAGAAACTATTGCTTGGGAGCTTGGAGAAGATACTGACGATTACGAGAATGCAGTAAAAAGTAACAGTAAGCCACGACACGTTTATGGTAAGAAAGTTGGAAGATTCGAAGATGGAAGATACAAGGGATGGACATTAAAAACAGTTAGCGAAGTACCTAAAAACGGTAGGGGATATTTCCCTATTACGATTATTAATTACTAAATTGCAGTTTAGGGAAGGGGAAGAGGTAATTGTGATTAAATTAATGTGTCCAGATTGTGAATCAGAAAAAGTATTTTATGTATCTAGTGAGTTAAATGATGAAGATTGTTTTGAGTGTGAGGAATGTAATATCGTCAGACCATTATCAGAAATGGGGTGGAAGGAGGAATAAGGCTATGAAAGAAAAAATACCAATAGAAATTATTGTAGGCAAAACTTACAAAAACTTTAAAGGTAATTGGAGAACAGTGTTAGCTGTATTAGAAGAATCAACTGCAACTAAAGTAGTCTATGAAGATGGAACAGGATTGCCGAGGACTTGTGACATAGGAACATTTAGGCAATGGGTAAAGAAAAATTATTATTAGTCACTAAGGCATAATTTAGGGGGGAATTTATGATTATATTTGCAAATTCAAGAGTATCAGGGAAAACAACGGAAGCGATTAAATTAGCAAGTTCAACTCATAGTATTTTGATAGTACCAACAGAAGATGTTGCAAGAATGGTAGAAAGAATGGCTAGAGAAATGAATTATCCAGTAAATGTTGTTTCGGCTAGGAGATATTTTAAGAACTGTTATGAACATAGAACTTTCAGAGGGAATGACAAAATTGTAATAGATGAACTTGATTGGGTATTACGCGAAATATTTGGATGTGAAGTTATAATGGCTACTACTACAGGCATGACAGCAGAACTAACAATTGAAGAACCTAAAGAGTTAGATAAGCACTAAGGCTTGATTTTGTGAAGGAGGTAAATATGCTAGAGAATTTAGATAAGCATATTCTATATAACAATGTAGTCGCACAAAGCGGTGTTAGATGGAACATCAATAAATGTATCGAAGAAATGGCTGAGTTGATTGTTGAACTCTCGAGATATGACAGCGAAAGATTGAACATGAATAAGATTGCAACAGAAATGGCGCACGTAGCAATTACAACCGAGAAACTTATGTACTACTGGGGATTGATACAACAAGTTGAGGAAGAGAAAGAAAAAGTGATAGAACATTTAAAGCTTTTACTAAAAGATAAGGTAAAAGAAGAATTCCGGTGGAGGGGATTAGATGCCGAGAAAAGCGAAGAATGCAAGGTCAAAGCCACGCAGGAAGAAGATATTTACAAAATCAAAGGTAAAGTTAATATGGGTTAAGGATGACGGTATTAGTCCAGGGAGAATTAGGGCGGCAGCAGAATATATAAAAAACTGATAGCAATAGATTGAAAATCAAGAATCAACAGAGGGGTGAGCGACAAATGAAAAAGAAGGATAAAAAGTTAAAAAGATACTATCGTAGAGAGAGCGAGCAGATTAGAAAAGAAAATGAAGCAATCGCAAAGAAGTTAGGACTGAAGTACAAGGGGGCATAAGATGGATATTATTAAAATTTTAAAAGAGTATAAAAGCAAAAAAGCAATAGTAGAAAGTGCGGAAGCAAGAATAGAAGCATGGAATAATGCTCTTATGCATCCGGAAATGTGGGAAAAAGATTACATACCACCGTCTCAACCATTAGGGATGCCGTTCCCAGCGACTAGGAATATTCAATCTCCTGTAGAAAAAATTGTAGAGCATAAAGAAGTTACAACTGAAATGATAAAGGAATGGATCAAAGAGGAAGAATCAAGAATATTTTTCCTTAAGCTAGAAGTAAAACAAATCGAGATCGCTCTTAACGGATTAACACAATGGGAGAGATATATAATTGAGTGTAGGTACTTTGATGGGCTAACTTGGAGAAATACAGAAATTAATTTTAATGAGAAGTTCAAACAGAGAAATGACTTAACAGAAGAACGAATAAGACAAATAAATAGAGAAGCTCTAAAGAAACTTGAAATGATATTTCAAACAAATTTAGCATTAAAATTTACCGAATAATTACCGAAAAATTACCGATTTCTTACCAGTTTTCGATTTTAAAACGTGATATAATAATAGAGTAAAAAAGTATCAAGAGGAAGATACGGATTTACACTTACACATTCATCTTTGGTTCCTTTAAAAGGGGTGGCAGGATACCAAATATCCTGCCGATTTAATAACAATAGTTTGCCATTGTAAGCCCTCCTTACAATCTCTATAAAACAAAAAGCCTTTACTCAAAGAAGTAGAGGCTTTTTATATGCAAAAGGGAGTGAGAACATATGAGTTATATAGATGAATTAAGAGAACTAGAAAAACAGCAAGAGAAACGAGCAGAAGAAGAAAAGAAAAGGCATAAGTGTCATGGTTGCGAGTGGGGCAACTGGCAAGGGAATAAAGTATTTTGCATCTTCTCAAGATGCTTTAAAGAGAGGGAGAAATGATCGGGAGCCTAAAATGGAGTGATAATAATGCTTAAGAGTTGTAAATACTGCATGAGAATACATGATAGCAAGTATGATTGTGGCAAGAAACCTAAGAAGCTTAAGAAGACTAGTAAAAAAGATAGATTCAGATGG
>Ga0134092_1000814_pt1 | contig 29722 bp, 27 predicted proteins | sample 3_6taG_FD_94454 | JGI IMG/M metagenome (GOLD analysis project Ga0134092, IMG submission 94454) | Switchgrass degrading microbial communities from high solid loading bioreactors in New Hampshire, USA - 3_6_20_6_A3 metaG | ecosystem: Engineered > Bioreactor > Semi-continuous > Anaerobic >... | reverse complement strand
CGGTAAGCACCGATCTGTTCAGAAGGCATGAAGACATAAAAGCCGCCTGGGAAGACTCAGGCGGCTATTTGCTTACGCTGTTCTCAAGCTCCCGGATACCTCGTTTGAGCGATCTCATCCTAGAACAGACGGCATAAACCAGGAAGAATACCAAAAGACCAGTTAAAGCGCCGGTGGTGTCAAGAAGGACATCGGACCACTGGGGGCCTCTTCCGGGTATAAACCGTTGCCGGAACTCATCCAGTACGGCCGTTGCCAAACAGATGGCGGCAGATGCCGAAAACGCTGCCCATCTTTTTCTGAGCAGGGTAACCATCAGGAAACCCGTTGTCATGCCGTGATAGAAGAACTCCGTGTAATGGGCAAGTTTTCGCACCATGGCATGCAGGGTGATATCCCAGAATTCATCGCCGGGATTCACATAAAAATGCCTTGCGATGAGATCCCTGATAAAGTGCGCTACGGCCATGCTCATCCGGCTTGATTCTTCACCGCTGTAGCTCGTAAACAAAATGATGATGCTGAAGGATGACAGCCAAAGCGCTACTGAAACCAGAATCCGGATGATGTTTTTATTCTTCCCAGCTGCCATAATGCCTCTCCCGTTTTAAATGCTGCACAGCACAGTTTTCCCTGTTGTATTAGAATCCCCAAAAGTCCAGCAAAAAAGCCAGGCTCAAGCCTGGCTTCTCACATTGCTCGTTCCGGTGTTCCTAATCAACCGGCATTGCTTTCCTTGCCTTTTCTGGTGGCCAGCACGATTGCTGCCAGTATGCAGATGCCACCGGCAATGTAGAACACATAAGCAGGAACGCCACCGGTCTGAACCAGTTCGCCAGAAGCCGGAATATCTTGATCTTCGATACTGGCTATAGCTAACTGATACGCAGCTGCATAGTCACCGGAATCCCCTGAATCTTCGGGAGGAGATTGCGGCACTTCCTCGTCATACATATCTTGTACAACTGTCTGACCAGAACCAGGAGCTGTAGGATCTTCAATGATAGCTTCATTTTCTGCGAAACTCATGCATGCAAATACGAATGTGAACACTAATACCATCAATAAACATATTGTTTTTTTCACATTCCTCGCCTCCTTTGGAACCACAGAAATATTATACTATCATATGCATTTTTTTGCAATTCCCTTGCCCTAACATTTTATATAGTAAATGTGTATAAATAATAACGAAGATGATGCATTAAGATTAGGCAAATTTAAAAACTTTTCAGCAAAGCCAATGCCTGATGCTTATATTCCATTATGGTTTCGTCGGCAGTAACCTTCGGCAATTGATCAACTTGAGAGCAACGAATCAGCATTTCCCTGCACTTATCCATATTATTGTTGTTTCTATAATATTCCGCAGATTTCAAATAACATTTTGCCAAGAGTTCATAGTTGCTGTTTTTCAGGGGCTGCAGTTCGATAAGCTTTTCAGCATTCTCCAGCGCCTTCAGCGGCTGATCGGACTCATAACAGATAAAAGCCAGTATTTCCCGGTACTCCGGATAGCAAGGATTCAGTAAAACACTCTGTTCAGCCTCCTTTATGGCCGTACGTCGCCAGCCTTCAACTTGTATCGGATCGGCACTTCTTTTTGAATAATTATAATAGACTTTGGCAAGCTGAAAATGGTAAACCGGGTTGAGCGGATCAAGATGGCTCGCCTTAAGATAATAGGTCCCTGAAGTCACATAATCCTTCCTTAACAAACTGTTAAAACCCCGATCTGCGTAATAAGCGGAGGCAGTAAATAATCCGCTAACGGAGAATAATGCAGAACAGGCTACGATAACCGCCAGCTTCGCAGCATTACTACGGAACGATATCGTTTGCAGGACAGTTCCTGCATTGGCCGTGCTTTTCTCCGAAAGGCAGACCGCTGAACCGGCAACAAATGTCCACAATAATAAAGCCATTGAGACATATGAGAGGTTGAAGTCAAATGAGGAATGTAATACAAGAGCTAAAAAGCCGCAGAAAATACCGGTGAGCATGATACGTTCCGTATCATCCTTCTGATTTATCAGTGAATAGAACATATTGATAAGTGAGAGCAGAATGATTGCCAGAAAACTGATAAAACCCAGAATACCGGCTTCTACGAATACCTGCAAATAATGGTTATGGACTGTACGAGCCACATAGAACATATCCTGTACGCTTTGATAAAGGGAATACCATCCGCCGCCCCCCAGACCCAGCAACCAGTTGGACGATATCAGCTTCAAAGCATCACGGAAATAGGTCAGCCGAAGTATGATATTCCTATCTTGCAATCCCAATGTCTGAAATCGCATAATGATGTTTCCGGGTAATATTGCCGTTATGCCATGATTGAGGACGATAACTGCGGCAACAGCCAGAAATCCCACCAGGCAAACAACGGCCAAGCCATTCCTGATACTTGCCTTAGCGCCGGATAGCAGCGAGGATACCACACCATATATCAAACTCAGTATCACGGCCGCCATAAATGATACGGCCATCCATTTTGCTATGGAAATGTAGTCTCTGGAGCCGCCCAGGGTGATAATTCTCCCAATAAATAAGAAAGCCGGTACAACCGTGCAAACGAAGGAGCAGACATATTTCAGTCTATAACCCTTGGGCTGGAGCGCCCACATCAGCAAAAATACAGCGATACCAACCAAAAAGCCGCCTCTTGAACTGGTCAGGAGCAACGCAAGAAATGCGATATTCCCCATACCGGAAAGCATGAGCTTTAATAGTATACTCTTTACTGAATGAATCAGTGCAATTGAAAATACAACGCATATCATAAAGTAAACAGCTGCAGTATTGGCATATTGAAACATGCCTCCAACCCGCATATATATCAAAGTATAATTCAGCGATTCAAATGCTCCGGATAAAGCCTCAATTCCGAGTATGGCATTAATAAAACCGGCGATGACGGTAAAAAGCATCAGCGTTTGTCCGAAAAGCCGTTTTTTATCATGATAATAGTCATACAGGATGATTGATACGAGCAAATACGTACTGATCTGAATGAGACTTGTGATATTGTCCCGTATGCTCACCGCCTTGGCAAAGCTCAGTATATAAGCCGCGATCAAACAGACTCCGAATACAAGAATCCATTTATGAAAGCGCATTGCTTCCCTGTTAGCCAGTTTCGTGAATAGATAGACAACCGAAAGCAACGCAAGGACAGCTAAAAACGCGTATGCTTCCAGCTCAAAATAAAGCCCTCTGAAAAGAGGGGATACGGAAATAACAAGAATCATCAATGTGGCAATTGCTTTCTTCATACTCCACCTTTAACTCGCAGCCGATATTATAGTAAATCGTTCCTGCCATTTTTTTTGAGTTTATCGACAATATCCTTTACTTCCTGGGCACGAGTCTTGGGACAAATCAGCAAAGCATCATCGGTATTAACCACTATCATATCCTTAAGGCCGACAGTAGCAATAAGCTGTTTTCCTTGTCCGTATATGATTGAGTTTTTCGTATCTATTTCAATAAAATCGGCCTTAATGATGTTACCATTCTCATCGGGTGGGAAAATAGCCCCCAATGCATCCCAGCTTCCGATATCATTCCAGCCGAAATCACCGGGAATCACATAAACATCGTTTGAACGCTCCAGTATGCCATAATCAATAGAGATACCTTTAATCCTGCTGTATGCCTTTTCCAGAGCTTCCATCTCATCCTTTTCGTCTTTTGCTTTCAAATAGGATTCCATTTCATCATAGATTCTCGGCAAGTATCTTTTGAAGTTATCCATAATGACAGAGACCTTCCAGATAAACATGCCGCTGTTCCACAAAAAATTACCCGATTCAATATAGGACTTGGCGCTCTCTCTGTCAGGCTTTTCAATGAACTGCTCGACTTCATAGACTCCGCTGAGTTCATGCAATGTGCTGGTATTACCATCCGCTTCGTCTCCGGCCGGCATAGTTTCCAGCCTGTATACCAACTCGTTTTGCATATTGTACTGGATATAGCCATAACCAGTGGATGGGAAAGTCGGCTTTATTCCAATCGTGATTAATTTATCGGTTACCTCTGCAACACCTGCAGCCTTTCTGAGAATTCTGTTGAACTCCGGGACATTGGATATATAGTGATCTGCCGGCAGAACAAACATGATGCCGTCCCCGTGTTCCTTATATATCTTCATTGCTGCATACAGGATACAGGGGGCGGTATTCCTGGGCATCGGCTCTGCCAGTATGTTTTGCACAGATATCTGTGGATTGATGACAGACTTCAGCAGTTCTTTCTGTCTGTCAGCGGTTACAATATAGGTATTCTCATAAGGCACAATGTTTTTAATCCGGTCTATTGTCTCGTTAATCATAATGTCATTGCCGGTAATGTTGTGCATCTGCTTGGGCAGCTCTTGCCGGCTGAGCGGCCAGAATCGTGTCCCACCGCCACCTGCCATGATCACGGAGTATATAACCATGTTTCTCTCCTATATAAAAGTTTTACTTAGCCATTTGATTTCTTAGCTTTTTTACTATTGACCAGCCAAAAACGAGGATTTTTAAAAATGCTTCACGTATATATAAATATAGTTTCTCCAGATTTCCTTTCTTTAGAAGCTCATCAACTAATGTGTCGAAAGATTCATCCCTATATCTTTTGAAAAATAAATCCCGGTTGCGATGGAGTCCAGCGGATCTAGCAATATACGGATTTGTCTTTATCGCATGAGTTATTTCAGATTCTCTAATATCCATTGAGTCTTTGAGCTTGTTGAAGTATTCATAACCCTTAGCAGTATTGACAATTACTAAAGACACACCGGTATCATCGTCGAATTCAGGGAACCTTGAAGAAACTCCCCAATAATCACCAAGAGTAATATCACTGCCGCTTTTTAAGTTTTTAACCTTACAATTGTAGCAAGAAGGTCGAAGATATAAATTTCCAATAAATCCGCGCATGTATGCGCTCTTATCCTTTTGGCATAAATACTTCTTTTTATTCTCAAAGGAAATCGAAAAATAATAATCTTTCCAGCCAGTTTTTTTATCCCTGAAATTAATACCTGTTGCTCTTGACCCGAATTCTTTTTCGAGACCAGCTAAGTAATACTTCAAAACATCACATGAAGGAGAACCATGACATACCACATCTACACATAGCAAAGTTTTATAGGATCTCTGCAAAAAGGCTTTAAGCCCGGCTACCTGACAAGGTGTTCCTGTAAACAGGACATATCTGCCCTGATTCAAATATGCCTTAACCTCTTGATAGCTATCGCCCATATCACTTTGCGCATATTTCGAGCCCCGCAATAGATGAATTTTGTCCTTGTCCTCAACTGAAAGATGTCTAATCATATTATTGGAGTCAATGCCTGCCCCAAAAACTACACCATTATGCTTCTCAATTATATGATCGGCCAGAAGGGTAAAAATCCCTCCTGATGAGCTTTCCCTGCGTATTTGGATGTCTTTGTTCTTTGCTGCATACACTTTCAGAGGAGTAGTTGGAGAAAACTGATTTAATGATGGACAAACCATCTCGCATCGTTTGCAGTTAATACAGGTGTTTTGATCCACAATAGGATATAAAAATCCTTCATCATCCTTAGCCATTATAATACATCTTGAAGGACATATGGAATAACATGCTGAACAGCCATAACAGTCCGACTTGTTCTGAATGCATATCATGGTTTTATTACCTCATAATCAATTTCTTAGCTCTTGTCTTAAGCATTATATATGGTTCTCTGGCAAGATTTTTCTCGTAGGTATTCATGCCGAGCAACCACATACATATCAAATAAAGGATTGAAAATATACCCCCGTATATAGCAAGTCCCAGATAGCCTTTCAACACCACACACTGTTTAAATACATATGTAATTATTCCAGGGAGAACCATAGCAGGTAATATCTTACCAACTTCAAGCCAAAACCTTGGTATGTCAAGTCTTATTATCTTATAATAATAAACATTCATCGTAACACCCTGTCCAACCAAAAAAGCAGTAGCAGTACCAATGGCACATCCAAATATCCCAAAAGCCTTAATAAGCGGGATTGAGATTGCAATATTGAGAATGGCAATAAAAACATAAGCTACTGATCGAAAAGCATGTTTGTTTTTAGCCTGTAAAACGGATATCCCCAAGTTTTGAATAAGAGGAATTGTCAACGGGACCATTAGAATGAGAGCAATCCAATAAGAATCACTATACTCACTGCCTGCCCATAGTGTGACAAAATCCTCTCCAATTAAAATAAATCCGGATAAAATATAACCAAGAATGATGAGTTGCATTCTCCCTATTTTGATAAAGAGTTCGGAAATCTCATTTGAATCTGAATTCTTTACATCAATTGCAGTAAGCCTTGGGAGAAATACACTGGAAACAGCTGTTGATAAAGAGAGATAATACGTAGCAAACTGTACACCTATTGAATACACTGAAATTGAAACTGTTCCCGAGAAAATACCCAGCAAGAACTGTCCAGTATTCCAATATACACGATCTACGATTATACCGAGGAAAATAAAAAATGAATATATTGAAAGTTCTTTTAGCAAAGGTATATTAAATCTCTCAAATTGCAGTTTTACCTTCAGGTTGTTTACACAATAAACTATGCAGTACAAGTTGAATAATAAATTGAGTATTACTGTTACCAGTATCATGCCTATGGATTTATAACCCATCGCTAAAACGAGAACCATCAGAACTGGCGTTAATACATTTTTTACCAACTGCAACCCTTTAATGAAAACGAAGCGTTCATAGGCATTTATTACTGACTGAAACAGGCTTAACGGAAAGGATATAGCAATATTAACAATAGCAATCCACATCAGAATTTTAGCCTTCTCTATCTCCCAGTTAGCCAAGGAATTCTGAAATAAACTCTCAATGTTAAAGATTAGCAACAACCCAATGATTAACGCTATAATCCCTATTCCTACATATAAGAGAAAAAGCATGCCAAGAAAGGCGTGCTCTTTTTCCTTGTTGTTCTCTGCCCGATATTTTGCTGTGTACCTTACAGCAGCATTTCCAAAACCAAAGTCAAGTATAGTTAAATAAGCTATGACTGAGTTGATAAGAGAGAACAAGCCATATTCAGATTGCCCCAGCTTACGTAGCATAAAAGGGGTGTATATTAGGGAGATAAGTATAGTTAGAATAAGCGATAGATATGATAATATAGCACCCGCTTTCAGCTGATTAACCCTCATTACCGACTCCCCACTATCTCGTCTATCTTATCAATTGCCTGATATGCGCGCTCAATATAACCAGGCATAAACGAATGTAAATGTTCTCTTATCTTATCCTCATTTTTATAAAGCCAAATAAACCCGTTCGTCAAATCTTCTTCGGATTGTAGGGATTGAACAGGTATAACGTAATTTTCATATGTGCCAAAAATATCCTTCGCTATGCCCTTAGCTTTAACAGAGTACCCTATGACAAGTGTTGGCACAAATGTAGAATATGCCGCTATTGTGGAGTGGGTACGTGCGCCAATAAACATTCTGCATTTCGAAATTATATATTTATATTGTTCTGCGGAATATGTATAATCAATAAGTGTACAATCATCTTTTTGCCTTACTCCTTTCATAATGTCTGAAAGAACCGTATAATCACCTATCCCTGTTCTCCTGTCGCATACATGTGGTATCAGTGCCACCTTCAACCCACATTTTTCAATTATATAATTTATCATGTTAATAACATTTTTATATACTAAATCCTCACTGGTGGTATATCGCATAATCAGCGGACTGATATTGATTCCTACTGTATCTTTAGACAGGCATACCTCGTCCAGCTTTTCTGGCTTAAGAATAAATGCTGGATCAGGAATTAGCGTTATGGGGGCAGTTATATTTTTCTCTAATAAATACTGGCGCGACAATGACTCCCTAACTATGATTAGGTCAAATTGATTAAGGTCCTTTACCATTCTGTCATCGAGCAATGACTTTTCAAAAGAGGACCCCCAATGAATAAGTGTTTTATTCTTCTCATGAAATTTTTTATCCATGGCATATAACCAATCGTTCTTTGTATTATAGCAGTAATTATCTCCTCCGACTGAAATGCATAGAACTGCATCTTGAGCATTTCTAAAATTCTTTATATTAAGAATCGTATAAAAAGGAACCGCTGACTTAAAGATTTTCCTTATAACACGGGCAATAAACGTCTGAATGGTATTTTCATGCGGATATATGCCCTTTCCATATTCATCAATTGTATCTATTTTCAGCATGGGTACTCGTCCATAGTCATTGGACAACGCAATGATATATGAATTCTCATACTTAGCTTTAATCATCGATGAAACAGATTTTACAATAGCTTCGCACCCTCTGTTATCTGGATTTCCAAAACCATAAAGTATTACTTTCATACCATATCACCCATATACTCTTTAAATATTCGCTTATATCGATTTTTTAATAATGTCCCAATAGTTTTAGTAATTATATCAATTTTATAATCACGCAAAAACTCTTTATCACCCTCTATAGCAAGGTAACAGGCATAGGCCTTAAACCTATCTATTACATTTCGTGCCATAGAAGCCTTTTGTATAAAAAAGAGGGCCGTACCTTTGGGGCTTTTGAGCATGATTCTCATTATATTCATGGATAAGCCATCTTCCAGGTACTGTCCGATATATAATATTTTGTCTGTATATATATATCTAAAGTGTTTATCGATTTGCAAATAAATAATGTTTTCCTGAAGAAACTTTTCTCCTTTGAATACAGGGAACATGTATTGTTTGATTATCTCTGTTCTGAAAGCAATTATTGTGTCTCCTGAAAACTTATATCTCTCATATAAGTCCGATAAAGTCCCATACAATATATTTTTAGGCCATTTATCCACTCTTGAATTGCTACGGGGACCAATAATTCCACAAATATCGCTAGATTTGGGTGTATTATCCCATATCATAAGTATTTCTTCAACTGCATTTGATGTAAGGCTGTCGTCAGAATCAACACACACGAATAATTCACTATCAGCTTCTTGAACAGCCAAGTTATGCGCTACATGCTTACCCTGGTTTTCCTGTTTATAATACTTAATCTCAATAAGCGCGTCATCAATGAAAGACTGTACGACTTCTTCAGTATTATCCGTTGAACCATCATCTACAATTAACCATACAAATTCTTTAGAGTTTTGTGCTATTAATGATTTATACAGATTCGGCAGTAACTTTGCACGGTTATATGTTGGTGTGAACACTGTCAATCTCTTTCCCATTTCTTATGCTCCTTTTTTCAGGCAAACTATTTGCCAAGAAATACGAAAATATCAAATAATAATACAGGCTAACATCTCGTACACTGCCAATAATAAAGTTATAAGCAGCAAGAATTATTAATGGAGCATACAGCAGCAGATTAAAAGATGCATTATTCTGCTTTTTAATCTTGAAAAAAAGCCTAACCAGTAAATAGAGGAAAGCAATACCACCAAATAAGCCAAATGAAACAAAGGAGTCCAAATAAAGATTATGAGCAGTAAACTTACTTTGGAAAGTCAGCTGATAATATACCCCGTTTCCAAGTAAAGTACTGCGCGTATTATCAAACAAAGAAATTATTGATTGAAGCATTAACATAATTCTATCTTCGTTACCCGCTAAAAATCTATCACTGAATGAATGAAAAACTCGACTGATAGTTTCTTTGTTATAAACCAATATCAATATGAAATATAAAAATACTAAAAAGAATACTATTTTATTGGATAGCTTCTTCTTTGGCAAAGATATAAATATCAGAATAAAAATAATACCCAATGACACCAAAAACGCTCTTGAAATAGTTACATAACCAAAAACAAATCCTGTAACGATGGATGCAAAGCTTAAAAGTTTATATACCAGTTTGGAGCCTTCAAGAATATAGATGTAATTCATGCATATTACAAAAAGAGCTATATTAGCTACTGTATTGGGACCCCCGAGTGCCCTGTATTCATCACCAAATCTGAAATTCTCATTAAACGCCCCCAACCCATAAGCCGATCCATATTTGTCGGTTCCTTCTATAACATTAATCACGATAACAGCTATAAATGCTATGGTAAACATAAGCATTATTTCATTGTAGTTTATTACTAATCCTTTCTTTGAGCAAATCATGAAAAAGTAAACTATTGACATGGCCCAAATCACTACTGTTCCCAGGGCCGTACCAGTATATAGCTGGAAGTTAATAAGTTCAAGGCCAAGGAGTACAATAACCAACAGCAACGAAATTATATCATATTTAATATTTGTACGTTTTATGATATTCTTAAAAAAAACTATAGGATATGCAGCAAAAAGGAAACTAACAATAGATGAACCAAGATAGAGTTGAATAACCGCTTGCAACAGCTGCAATCCCATCAGGAGAGAAAAGTTTTCACTCTCATCGCCTGTTATTACCAATACTGATATCAGTAATACATTAAGCATTGAAATAGCCTTACTGTCATTTGCTGAATAGAGTATAGCCAAGGCTACACTAACAATATATAGTATTAATCTGATTATCTTGATTTTTTGATCAATTCGAACTATGTTTAGGTAATCATTCTCTTCCAAGAATTCTCTTGAAAAAATCAATGGTATTCCTCCCAAGAAGTTTATATCCTATTCGTTTATATAAATATTCTAGTTTCTGTTTTCTTCCCACCCATGAAGCTGCAAATCGGTGGATTGTATATGTATCCTTTGTAAACTCTTGTCTGCGCCATATGCTATCGACCGGGCAAAAGAAAGTTCGGGGAAATACTGTAAACCCATTAATTGTCTGAAGTTGATTATTCTGCTTCAAACCGTAATTACACATTAGTTCGGTAAAATACTCACATACTGTTTTTGTATTATATCCATCCTCAAGTGCAAATTTCTCTTGTGAATAAATATCAAGCATTTCTTTAAAAAGGGAGTTACCTGGATACGCACTGTATAATACCAGACCAGGATTGATATACTCGTTTTCAAACCCAGAAAAGGCTTCATATTCGTTTATTATTGTTTCGAAGCTTTTTATGACCTCGACATCCGTATCAAAGTACAGTCCACCGTACCTATATAATACATCGAATCGGAGCACATCTGAAACGAAAGCATACTTTTTTGCCTCATAGGCTTGCTTACAGTATTCGTTAATGTTGATGTCAAGGTTGCTTTCATTCCATTCAATAATCTCCCAGTCCGGAAAGAACTTCTCCCAGCTTCTGATACACTTTTTGACTAATGCTGGCTTCTTCCTGCCGCCCACCCATATGTAATGTATTTTTTTTACTGATTTCATTATGCTGCTTCACCCTAATCTATCATCATTTAATTCAAAGACTTTGCTTAACTGATTAATCGCGATACTATTTGAAAAAGGATTTTTAATCAGATAATCCTTCATTTCGTGCAATCTTGCATTATCTTCAATTATATTGGTTAATACCTGAGCTATGTGAGATGAATTGTGGGATACGATTATACCATTCTTTCCATCTGTAATCTGTTCATTAACCGCAATATACTCTGTTGATATGACAGGAACTCCAAGTATATGAGCCTCTCCAACAACCATAGGGAACCCTTCGTAATCGGATGTTAATACAAATAAGTCGGAAGATGCAATATAGGGAAATGGGTTGCTTTTTTCTCCTAAAAACTCAACTAAATGGGATACGCCATACTTCTTTACCAGTTTTCGATTTTTACTTAAGTCAGGACCATCCCCGATAAAAATCCACTTAAAATCACGAATGTTGTTCTGATTAAGGATCTTACACACTTCAATAGCTCGATCTATCCTTTTTGTCTTATTATCTATACGAGCAACTGTTATAAACTGCAGTTTATTATTTTCTCTGCTGACTTGATATGCTACTGCCTTATCTCTTATGTCTTCAATAGGAAAAAGGTTGTAAACAACGTAAGTCTTATCTTTTAACTCGGGTACTATTCTATTAAATGATATCCGACAGGCCTCCGAAACCAAAATAACATTATCAAACTTTTCATATGTTTTTAGGCAATAATCATGGTAAAAGCCTATTTTCTCGGGATCACTATGGATCCATGCAATCTTTTTCTTTGCTTCAACAAAATCAGTAACAAACTGATTACAGCCTCTGTTAAAGAATGTATATGGAGACACATCATTAAAATATGATACAGCTATATCATAACCTGTGAAATTATTATGTCTTCTGAATAAATAGGCGAAAAACTTTTCTGGCTTAATAATGCGTACCAATATGGTCAATATAATTCTTAAAATAATTTTAATCGGGTTCTTCTTAGCCAGAACAACCTGAAAAGGGGTTGCGACCAAATTAAGCAGATAATTGCTTTTAATAATATTCACATGTGAGGGTATCTCCTTAGCCCATTCATCTTCATATGAAAACAGGAATAAATCTATCTGATGTTGGTTAAGAGAATCAGCCAGATATTTAATTGTATTGATTAATGCTCTTTGTACCCCACCGCTTCTTAAGTTATAACCCACAAACAGCAATCTCATGTTTTTCTCCTGTTTATTTGAAGTTAAATAATCTCAATCACTCTCTGGCCCAACCGATCCCAGGATAATGACCTGATATACTCTTTGGCTCTTTTTCGTATTGCATCTTGCGATTCAAAATTTTCAATCACATACTTCATCTTTTGATATAAGGCTTCAGCATTACCCGTCTGAAACAGATACCCTGTCTCATTATCTTTTACCTGTTCCGCCAGCCCCCCCGTATCCGACGCAAGAACAAGCGAGTTATACTCCATTGCTATTGGTACAACGCCTGATTGTGTTGCATCAAGATAGGGCAAGACAGTAACAATATTCGCCCCACTGAAGAAGCACCCGACTTCCTCATCGGGTATCCACCTGTTGACGATGGTAACATTCTTCAGTTTGCTGAACGCTTCACGGTATTCGTCAAAATCACCGTTTCCGGCAATGGTTAAGCTGATGTTCTCAAATTCTTCAGACAGCCTTCTGTAAGCATCGGCCAGCAAATGGAGGCCTTTATATTTTGTGATGCGTCCGAAAAACAGGAAATTTATCTTCTCCGGATCATAGCTGATGATGCTTTTATCGGTCTGAACCTTTTTGTAGTAATCAAAAATACCGTGTGGAATGGTATGAATATGGTCATTCTCTTTCTTATAATGTTCCGCCATGTAATCTCTGAACTTTTCTGATAATATAATTACTTCATCTGCTTTGCTTATGGCTTTTCTGCACAGTAGATCGAAAAAAAAGATGGAGCCGCTGTGCGGTTTTGGGTCATGCGCTGTAACAAGGATGCGTTTCCCCTTAAAAATACTGTTTACAAGTCCTGTCCATGGCTGGATCATCGGGACGTAAACAGCATCTATTGGTATGTCCTTAAACTTTTTCTTTATGCGTAATCTCCCGAATGCCCAAAACCAGACAGTTCGAATTAAATACTCAATAAATGAGGAATAAGAATGAACCAGAACCAAATCCGCAAGCTGCAGTTCTTTCCATTTGCTCAGGTTTTCAATCTCTTCCGAAATGATGGCATATACCTTGCAGCCGTTCTCAATAAGGCTTTTGGTCATCTCATAGGCATATACGGCTCCGCCACCTTTTCTGCCTATATAATTGACCACGATGGTTTTCATGGTTATTTTTCAACTCCCGCATCTTCCAACAATTCATTGCTGTAGATTCTGTGCATTTCCTGTTTGACTATCTCCATATCAAATGCTTTAATTCTCTCTGCATTATGACCACCGAAGGACTTCCGCAGCTCTTCACTCTCAAGAAGCGCATTGATGGCCCGTGACATTCCGTCTATATCATCGGGAGCGCAGAGAAATCCTCCTTTGCCGTCTTCCAGTAGATCAATGTTGCCCCTTATTCTTGAAGCGACACAGGGCAAGCCTGCAGCCATCGCTTCCATCAATGATACAGGCAACCCTTCCTGAAAAGATGGAAACAGATATATATCCGCAGCTGAGCAGATATTGGCTATATCATTTCTGAATCCTAGGAATCTGACTTTATCCTTGATCCCCAGGGATTCCGCCAGCTTTTCCAGTTCGGGCCTCAGCACTCCCCTGCCGACGATTAAATAAATGAGATGATCATGGTTGAGTTCGGCAATAGCCTTAAGGGCCGCTTCATGGTTCTTCCTTTTAATCATCTCACCAACAGAAAGAAGAACCACGGTGTTATCGGAAATGCCTAATTGAACTCTGTATGCATTTCTTATATCCAAATTCCTGGCGAATGCCCCGGTATTTACGCCTACTCCCGGGACATATACGGCTCTCTTTGCCTTGAAGCTTTTTGCAACCGTATAATCTTCGTTGTTGATGGTTATCAAAACATCGGTAAACCTTGCTAAAAACTTTTCTATGGTATAATAGACCAACCAGTTTATCAGCGGTGCTCCTTTATAAAAATGGAAGCCATGAGCGGTATATATGACATGCTTTATGCCAACGGCTCTGGCTGCCAGGCGTGCCAGTACACCTCCCATTGGGGAGTGACAATGAACCGCATCATAATTTCCATCCCTCATGATCTTTTTCAACTGTTTGTATGCCGTGATATTCCTGATTGAAAATGGTGACCTTTGTATGTCAAAGTGATGTCTCACGATATCGAGAGCGTCCAGCCTCTCATTGGCATCACTGAAATTTGCTGCTGTATGTATCTCATATCCTAAAGATTTCAGGACTTCAATATTTCCCTGTTCAAACAAGTAAAACTGTCGGCTCACTGTGGATACTAACAGTATTTTTTTCACGCCTTATCCTCCATACCTTTCCGTTTTACTTGATGCAAATGGTATATTTGATGGCTTCCCACGTGTTTGCAACCCATCTTGTGATAAAAATTTATGGCTCTTAAATTGCGGACCTGTGTCCCAACCTGGATGATTCCTGCACCCTTCCTGCAGGCTTCGAATTCAACGGCATTGAATAAAGCAGCACCAATCCCCTGTCCGGAAAACTGTTCAGATACAGCAATAAGCTCTATGATGCATACGTTCTCGGTAAACGAGAACAGGACGTAACCGCATGGCAAATTGTTATGTTCGGAAACAGCGAAGTATTTGTCTTCTTTATTGAAGGCATTCAACAGCCATTGCTTATATACTTCTTTTCCGCCCCGGGATGCCAATTGCTTATCCTCAAAGAACCTTGAATATCTGAAATCTCCTATATCAAGCAGCCGGTCATCTCTCTCCATCGGATTGCATATACGAATGGACGGATGTAATTCGTTCACAAACTTCACTTGTTTTTGAAACTGTATGTTGGTGTCGGCCAAAAAAGCAGAAGTCTTTTGGCCGATCAGCCGGGCGTTCTCAGGTTCTGAATGTTGATTCTCTATTGTAACAAAATCATATGATTTTATCCTGTTTTCCACTTCTGCCCATTCGCTTATTGATAACGGTTCATGAAGGATAACCTTCAGGCAGCTCAGACCAAAAAACGCGGTATCCCATAAAAGATCGCGATAAGTAATCTTTTTGTTTTGATGGAAATTATCTGCTGTCATTGCTTGCCCCCAACTATCCGGCCTTTTTCTGCTCGACATACACATCTTTATGCTTCAAAACGGATATGACGGTTTTAAACAGTATCTTAACATCAAGCCAGAAAGAGATATTGTCTATATAATAAATATCATGCTGGATTCGCTGCTTCCAGGGAACGGCATTACGGTAGTATGCCTGATTGTAACCTGTTATTCCGGGACGAACCTCCAGTTTCCTTTCATCGCCTTTTTCATAATATTTCATTTGCTCCACCAGGTCAGGTCTTGGACCTATCAGGCTCATATCACCCAATAATACGTTAATCAGTTGCGGTACCTCATCGAGACTTGTTTTCCGCAAGAACCTGCCTATCCTTGTCAGCCTTGGATCATCGTCGGAGTTATACGTTGACCCGTCTTCATTTCTTATGTCGGGTGCATTCACCTTCATCGACCGGAATTTATACATGGTAAACGGCTTGCCTCCTTTGCCTAGGCGCATGGCTTTATAGAAAATTGGGCCTCTGTCTTCCAAATAGATGATGGGACCAAAGATGCAAATAAACAAAAGCAAAAAAGGTATGGCAATTAATGATAAAAGGACATCCAGCATCCTTTTAAAAAATTTCCTATACATCATGTAAACACCACTTTTTCTTTTATTGCGTCATCTGCAAATACGCACCAGAGTATCGGATACATACGCCACATCTTCATCGCTCAGCAGCGTATGAAGCGGAAGGGTTATTTCATTGACATATTGCCTGTATGCGTTCTGGTAGTCCTTGATGTCAAATCCCAGATTCTTGTATGCCGTAAGCATGGGCAATGGCTTGTAGTGAACATTGCAGTTGATTCCCGCTTCAGCCATTTTTGCAATAATGTCGTTTCTTTCTTCCTCGCCTATTCCGGGTATTCGCAGCAAATACAGATGTCCCGATGACACAAAGTCCGCACCATAATGCTGCAGACTGACAAATCCTGCCCCTTCCAACAACCGGTCATAATGCTCAATGATTTGGCGGCGCCTCTTCAAAAGGCCTTCATACCGGTTCAGCTGCATGAGCCCGATACTGGCCAGTACATCTGTCATATTACATTTATAGCCCAGGCATACAATATCATATTCCCAGGAACCGGCCCGGGTTTTTGCCAAAGCATCCTTGTTCTGTCCATGCAGGCTGTAAAGCATATACTGCTTATACAGCCAATCATCATCGATGCCAAGATCATTGCGCCATACGACCGCTCCGCCTTCGGCAGTCGTCAGGTTCTTAACAGCATGGAAGGAGAAACAGGTAAAATCCGCTGCCTTACCACTCTTTAAACCTTTTCTTTCGGCACCAAAGCTATGTGCCGCATCCGCAATCACCGATACTCTGCCTATGAGCTCCTGCAGTTTTCCTCTTGCCTTGAACAGCGGCCGCTTGCTCTCTACAACCTTGTAAATTGAATCATAATCGCACATCTTTCCGGCGATGTCCACAGGGATAATTGCCTTTGTTTTCTCGGTGATTGCATCGGCCAGTTTGGAGTAATCCATTTCAAAGGAATCAGGGGCTACGTCGACTAATACGATCTTTGCACCTACATGGTGGATGACCGAGGCCGAAGCGGTATAAGTATATGCCGAGGTTATAACCTCGTCGCCAGGTCCGATTCCAAGAATTCTGAGCGTAAGCTCCAGGGCATCCGTAGCTGAATTAAGGCATAAGGCCTTATTTACTCCTATGTACTCCGCTATTCTTTCCTCAAAAAGCTTTGTTCTGGGGCCCGTAGTAATCCAGCCCGATTTCAGAGCCCGAACAACTTCTCCGATTTCCTCATCGGTGATATCTGGAGGGGAAAAGGGTATGTTTTTCTTAAGCATCAGGGATCCCGTCTCCTTCTATTTTTTTGTTATGAATCACGTTTAGGCCATTGTTCAGCAGCAAACCATCCAGGCTCATCCGTCTCATTTTTTTGCGCAAAACATGGATGGCCATACTTAAATCAGGGGTACGGGTATGGGTTGTATGGGCATCCGATGCGATAAAATGGACCAGTCCCTGCTTAATCAGTTTGAGTGCAGTCTTCTGAACCTTCTTCCCATATAGGCCGGTTACACTGCCTGCATTGATCTGGGTGAGAATACCTCTTTCAACCAGTTTTTTAATGATAACCGGTTCTTCAATGATATCCTGATTCCTCTCAGGATGGGCAATGATGGGGGTGACCCCCATAAGCTGAAGTTCATACAGTACTGAATCGGTATATGTGGGAATGCCCGCCATCGGCATTTCTATCAACAAATAGGATGAATGGTTCAGGGTAATGACTTGATTATCGGCATAAAGCCTTGGCAAATCCGGGCTTATGAAAATCTCTGAGCCAGGATAAACAGTGCAGGGGATCGCTTCTTTTTCCGCCTCCATGTTAAGCTTGCTGCATAATTCGGTTACCAGAGAAGGATGGTACTGGGTTTCTCCGGGAATATAATGAGGGGTGGCAATAATATGTCCAGTTCCGTTCCTGCAAGCTATCTTCAGCATTTGCACGGCAGTTTCCATATCTTTGGCGCCATCATCTATCCCCGGAAGGATATGGGCATGAATATCGACAAACAATCCAATTAGTCCTCCTCAGATTGACAGCACGTTTTCCTTCTTGTCTTCTTCCTGCTCACGTTTTTATTCCTGGTAGTATTTATAGTAATAGTAATTGCCTTTCTCTTTCTTGTTGACCTTGTTCAATACAACGCCTATGATATTGGCATTCACTCTTTCCAGCAGTTCTTTCGCTTTTTTGGCTTCATCTATGTGTGTTTTCCCGGAGTTGACAACAAGGATGGTTGCGTCCGCGTAAGTTGAAATGATCGAGGCATCAGTTACACTGCAGACCGGAGGCGCATCCAGAAGAATCACATCATAATCATCTGAAAGCGATTTAATAAACATCTTCATCGCATCCGAGTTCAGCAGTTCCGATGGGTTGGGCGGTATGGTTCCGCTTGTCATGATATCCAAATTGGGAACATCGCTATGCCTGACATATTCCTTGTAGTCTTCACGGGAAACCAGATAATTGGTTAACCCGGTATCATTTGAGACCATAAATACCTTATGTATTTTGGGTTTTCTCAAATCTCCATCGATCAGGAGCACCTTGCTGCCTGCCTGGGCAAACGTTATCGCGAGATTGGTTACGGTGGTGGTTTTACCCTCCATGGGAACTGAACTGGTTACAAGAATTGATTTTAACGGCTTATCGATACCGGAATACTGGATATTGGTCCTCAGTACCCGATATGCCTCCGAAACAGGAGATTTTGGGTTTGAATGAACGATAATGGTATTCTTTTCAGCCATGTTTACTTCTCCTTTCTGCGAGGCGAGAATGAAGGAATGGTTCCTATCACAGGAAGGTTAAGGTATTTTTTGGCATCCTCAGATGTCTTGATTGTATCATCAAGGTATTCAATCAGCAGTATGATGCCAGCACTCAACATGAGGCCAAGCAAAACGCCGATGATATAGTTGGCGCGTTTATTGGGAAACGACGGACGCTCCGGAAGTTCTGCCCTGTCGATCACTTGAACGTTTGATACCTGCATGATCTCCACAATCTTTTCCTGGAACACTTCTGCAACCTTGTTGGTGATGTCCATCGCCATCTGAGGATCCGTATGGCTTACAGATATTTCGATAACACGTGTTTCCGGCCTTTGCTGCACTCTTATGCTGTTGGCCAGCTCTTTAGCACTGATATCCTCGAGATTCAGCTCTTCGATAACTGTGGATGCCACTAAACGGCTCCTGGCAATCTCCCGGTAATCAAGAACCACTGAGGCACCAATATTGAGCTCCGATAAACTCATTCCCTGCTCATCTGCATTTTTACCTACATACAAGGTGGTATTGGCTGTGTACACAGGAACCATGTAGTAATTGGTCATCACATAGGACAGACTGCCGAACAGAATGATGAAAAGAAGAATAACCCACCATTTTCTTAATAACAGGTGCATGATTTCTTTCAAGTTCATTTCCATCTTACCACCATCTTTTAAAGTAAATTGATATGATATAAACTTGATAAATTTTACATTATTGTTTATACTAATTGCAATATTTGATCCCGTCCTGGTGTCCTTATGATGAGTAAGCTGAAACGGATTTTGTCTACATTTGTTCGTCTGTCATTGCGAATGAAGATACTGGTTATTGTGTCATTCGCTGTGTTGGGTATCATGAGGCTGTTAATGATTTTGCTGCCTTTTCGTCGTTTGACTGCCTTGATGGGAAAGGCTCATCAGGAATCTCCTTATTCTTTGGATCCCGCTTCCCAAATTCTTGCCCAGGAAGTTGGCTTCGCCATTAATATTGTGAGCAACCATACGCCATGGAAAAGCGAGTGCCTTGTAAAAGCACTTGCCGCGCAGTTTATTCTGAAGGTACTCAATATTTCAAGTACCCTGTATTTGGGTGTTTCTAAGGATGATTCCAATCACCTCACCGCCCATGCATGGGTGAGAAGCGGCAATCAAATCATAACCGGTGCCTTCGAGTATGAAGATCAGTTCAAATGCGTTGATTTTTTCGCCTCATAGCGCCCTCAATCACCCTTCCTGTTTTTTCCTTGGTAATAATGTTTGAGAACTCAGCGGTGTCATGCTCGTAGAGTTTACCGTTTTCAAGCCGGTAGACGCGATCACACAAAGGAAGCACTGACAGCCGGTGAGTAACGATTAAGCATGTCTTTCGCGGATATATTTTTCGGAGGTTTTCAAATATTGCTTTCTCAGTTTCCATATCCAATGCCGATGTCGCTTCATCCAGCAGTAATATGGGCGACGGTCTTATGAAAGCTCTTGCCAGACACAATCTTTGAGCCTGTCCTTCTGACAGACCGGCGCCACCCTCACCCACGACTGAATGGAGTTTATCGGGCAATTCATTTATAAAGTCCCACGCGCATGCCGCTCTGACCGCGCGTTCCAAATCGTCCGCATCAGCATGGAGACTGCCAATTTTGAGATTGTCCAGTATGGTACCTGAAAAAAGCGTATTGCCTTGCGGCACGTATGCAAAATATCTGCGGGTTTCAGATGAAACCGGTATCCTTTCATGATTATGGTACACATAAATGCTCCCTGAACGCGCCTTTACCAGTGAGAGCAAAAGCCTCATGACAGTCGTCTTGCCTTCTCCAGAGCTTCCAATAAGCGCCACAATTTCTCCAGGCTCAACTCTTAGGGAAGCACCTGACAGTACGTTTGCTTCCGCCTGATAGCCAAATACCACATCTTCCAAAGCAATTCCGGCTTCAATGAGATTGCTGCCGTTCACTGCACCGGAGACGGCAGGCAACTCGCTTTCAAGTGTTTCCAATTCAGATAGTCGCTCTACGGATGCAAAACCGGAAAGGATCTGAGGAACTGACCTTGCCAGATCAGTAAAAGGCTGCTGAATCTGTCCAACCAGCTGCAAAAACGCTGTAAATGTACCGAAAGTTGTCGCGTTTCCACGGAGCTTGAAAACACCGTATACAAACGCGACAACATAGCCCAGCCAGTAGCCGCCGGACATAATCATATTTGCCACGATACCCAGTTTGTTTCGCCTGACCACCCAACGGTACTTTTCATCCTGCCTCTCTCTGACTCTTTCCATGCTGCTCTGCTCATACTGAAATGTTTTAATAATCAGCATATGCTGAACCAGTTCGGTGATATAGGACCGATGGCGGCTTTCAGCAGTTTGAACCTCATGCTGGAGGGATTTCAGTTTTTGCCCCAGCAAAAAACTTATTACAATTGATAAAGGTCCGATAGCAAATGCTGCCAAAGCCAAAACCGCATCGTAATAGCAAAGGATGGCAAATGCGCATACAAGTCTAAACCCTAAGGCAATGACATTGGGAATGGTGTATACCAAAAGACTTGTAATTCTGGTGACATCATCGGTGAGCCTTGTTACGACATCTCCGCTGTGAATTTGGCTATAGGCCATCCAATCGCTTTTATACAGCTGTTTCAGAATGCTTTGCTCGATTCTGTAACGCAATTTTTCGTTCAGCTCTACCGATACCTTTGTTGCCAGCGCTCCTAATCCCAGGATGAGCAGATGCACCGACATAAACAGTACAATAAACAGGACTGCCCTGGATGAATGACCCGATATAGCGTTATCCACCATTTCTTTTGACAGGACAGCGCTTCCTACTCCCGCAACGGCAGACAGCACGCTTATGGCAGACAAGGCAATAACGATCCACAAATAGGGTTTGGAACAATCCAATAACCACTTAAAGCTGCGAATATAGGAGTCTTTACTTATTCTTTTATGAATCATTCATGCTTGCATTCCTTATAATGTTATCTACCAGATGCATTTGCTCCTGAAGGCTGTTTCCTTTTCGGGGCCTTATCAGATGATAAAAGTCCAATTTGCCTGCTATTTCACTGCACTTGGCAAAATATTGCCGGCTTATGCCCATCTTGATGAGTATGGTTTGATAATACATATTGTTGATAAAACATCTCAGCTTTTCAGTGCCCGTTATTCTGTCAGCATAAACCTGAGGGGTTCTGCCTTTCCGGATCTCGAAGACAGCAGCGAGAGGAACCGAATCTGCTTCATAATTTCGGTCGTTACACAATAAATATTTCCTGTCATATGACTTGGTTACGCTGCAAGCCTGCAAATCGTCTTCAGTAATGATATTCAAATGGAGCCTTTGTACCGGCGGTCCAGGATGAATCATCAAATTGCCACTTTCATCAAGGGACAGAACCGATACCTCATCCGAAAGAAATTTATGGTTTCTCTTTCTGTAAGCATAGCATAAAGAAGATTTGCCCGCACCACCGTTTCCGGTAAAAACCACACCCTTTCCATCAATAACCACACAGCTGCCATGAAGGGGTATGGCTCCTCTCTGGTACAGGATAACGGCCAGACAAACAGTCGTCAGATACCGGATGATTAAATCCTTGTTTATTTTATTGCGATATTCTATGACGACCGTTTCTCCGTCCCGTATATAGAATTTTGTATTCTTATCAGAAAGCAAAAACTCATTATGGGACAATTGAAGTCTGGATCTTTTGAAAGTCGGTTTTTCAATTTTTTCAGGCGTTTTGCCAAATACGATGTGCACATCGGCAGGTTGCTGGCAAGGTAAAAAACCAGGCAATTCAACCTCTGAAGATATGACAAGGCCATATGCCCTGTATGTATACCTGTTTCCGGGATTTATATTCATATGCCTCCCATAAAATAAGATAGAGAGTTCTTGCATGCGAAGGAACTCTCTACAGCAATATCATGCATTGCCTAAATATCAATTCATTAGAACGGCCAGCACAATTTCCACAATGGTATAATGACGGGCGGGTAAATAACTGGGCAGTTGTCATTTTTGCTCTTTGGGTGTGTCTCGCACGCCGTCTTTTTTGCGTCCAGTTCCCATATTTGGGGCCTTTTCCACTGTTTCATATCAACACCTCATTTCCTTCATTTGATATCTATTAGTCCTTCTTCATAAAGTTTGCATAAAAACAAACTGACGTCCTTTTCGCACTCTTCCTTACTCACATCATATTCATGAGTCAGGGTTTCTATTATCGTTCTGAATCGAACAGGTTCTCTTATAATCATCCAGATTCTGGTAGCTATCGCATCCATACCATAGTACTTGCCCTTTTCTGCATTCATCATGGCTATTTCGCCATCAATCTCTACGGTAGGAATATTTTTATTTCTTGCAATTACTGAACCTGAGTGAATAACCATATTTCACCTCAAAGCATATTTTATCATACAAAGCTAAATCTGGCAATCAGGCTTTTTATTCTTCGAATAATTTCAGTTTCTTGATAATACTGAACCGTTCCTCATACACCTTATGGGTATTCAGCAAGGCCAGATAATCTTTGCTTTTCTTAAACAAACGGTTTTTCCCAAACAGGTTCATGAAAAATCTCTGCATCCAGGCAAAGGGTAATAATACCGGAAATTTTTCCATATATTTGTATTTTCGCTTCATCACACGGTACGGAGGAAACAGCAGATAAAAAATCCGCGTTGCCCGATTGGGCATTTTCTTCCTGTCACCGATATAACTGTTCAATACACCACTAATGATATGCCCGGCTTCTTCATTGCCAAAAACACCGCCGGTAAAGACATCGTCAATGACCATATCAAGCGTTTTTTCATCCGGGCAATTCCCCGGTATTTCCTGGGGGATATCGATATTGAACAGTTTTGCGCAAACATTAAAAACAAGGCTTACAAAATTACTGATACGAAGTTCTTTCACCTTTGATAAAAAAGCGTTCCATTGTATGCGATCGTACATGCCGCTGATGAATACGGCGATATCATAAAGCTGTCTTACACCGTAACCCGATACCAAAAAATGATTGAGCAGGTGTAAGCAAAGGAAAATCAGATGATCTTCATTGGAAAAGGTACGTACAGGGATGTCACATATGCTGACTGCAATCGCATTGTTCCACATCCCGGATTCCCATTCCTTTGTCTTTTCAGCGAACTCCATATCCAGCAATCTTGTATGCAGTTCAACCATCAAATGCTTTTCGTGGGTAAAACATATATGCTTATATGTACTCTCAGATTCCTTATAACCCAGCCGGCCAAGGATCTCCCTCGCCTTGCCGACATGTTCCTCTGCGATAAAAACATCCAGATCACACATCGTACGCAGCTCGGGTTTCGGATACAGGTCACGAAGCACGATGCCTTTCAGCACAATGAACGGAAGACCTGCTTCATGGAATGCAGATAAAATCCGGCAGGCATCCCTGAATTTATTGGCTTCTCCTACTGCGGAAATGAAAGATACCTCTTTCCAGGTTCTTAACAAATCAGGACCAGGAACGCCATTTTCCCCGGGCAAATCCTTTACCACCGAGTAGAGAAGCGACTGAATCTGATGCTCCTCAGCCAGTCTGAAGATTTCATGCCAATCACTCTCTTCAGTAATATTGACTGCTTTTTTATTGTTTATAGTTGCAGAAAGCAACTCTGCCACCACTTTTTGCGCCTTTGTCATATATCACCTTCACATGAGCTCAGCTTGGCTTTCGTGTGCTTTCCACGGCAGGCATAACGGTCAGCGACGCCTGCTGCTCTGCTTCTTCATTCTGGTATTCTCTCTCTCTGAAACTGGGCACCATATCATGAACAACCCGGAAGGCGCCCTTGAGGTCGTCATTCTGGACATAGCGGTTCAGGAGATTCAGCTGATGGGATATCTTGATGAAATTATGCTCGCCCTGCTTCATGACAAAGATCTTGTTGTTGCTGGTCTTGCTGACCTCTTCCTCGGAGAGGTTGATCTCCTCAAAGAGTTTCTCGCCCGGTCTCAGTCCGGTAAAAACGATCTTGATATCCTCGTCGGGCTGCAAACCGGAAAGCTGGATCAGCGTCTTGGCCAGATCGACGATCTTGACCGGCTCGCCCATATCCAGCACAAAGATTTCTCCGCCCTTGGCCATGGCACCGGCCTGGAGCACCAACTGGACGGCTTCGGGAATGGTCATGAAGTATCGCTTGATATCCGGGTGGGTAACGGTCACGGGGCCGCCCTTTGCAATTTGCTCCTTGAAGGTGGGAACCACGCTGCCGTTACTGCCCAGAACATTGCCAAACCGGACCGCGGCAAATTCGGTCTCCGAATTGCTGTCCATCATTTGCAGGCACAGCTCCGCAATCCGCTTGGAAGCTCCCATGATGTTGGGAGGATTGACGGCCTTGTCGGTAGAGATCAGAATGAACTTCTTAACATGGTACTTGTCTGCCACCTTGGCCACGTTGAGGGTACCGAACACGTTGTTCTTGATGGCTTCCATCGGGTTCCATTCCATCATGGGCACATGTTTGTGGGCTGCCGCGTGGAAGACCACCTCGGGTTTGTACTTGCTGAAGATCTCCTCAAGGCGCCTGATTTCCCGGATGGAACCCAACACCACATCATATCGGTCCCTGCCGTACTTTGCCGCCAGTTCATTGTCTATCTGGAAAAGGCCGTTCTCGTTGAAATCCAGGATAATCAGCTTCTTGCAGCCATACGCCAGCACCTGGCGGCATATTTCCGACCCGATGGAACCGGCGCCGCCGGTGACCAGTACGGTTCTTCCGCCAATATAGAATTTGACTTCTTCCATGTCCAGGGTGACCGGATCGCGACCTAGCAGTTCCTCAACGCTGACATCCCGGATACGGACCTTTGAAAAGTCGTTCTCCTCCACATCCTGGAGGGTTTCATAACGCTTCAGCCGGCACCTGGTTTCCCGGCATTTTTCGAAGATATCGCGCAGGAAATCCTTCTCAATGCTTCTTGCGGCAATGATGACCTCCTGAATCCGATGCCTGACAATAATGGTCTTCAGGCACTCGCGGCCGCCGAAAACGGGAAGGCCGTTAATCCACCGGTTCCACAGGCTCCGATCATCATCAATGAACCCCACGGGGATCCTTGAGTCACTGCTGGCCAGCAGATGCTTGGCCAGGAATGTTCCTGCGTTTCCGGCTCCGATGATCAGAACGCGGGTGCTGCCCTTTTGCTGAATCTGCCTGAACCGGGACACACCCCATACGCCAATTCTGAAAGACAGTCTGACCCCCACGGTTCCCATCATGCTGATAAAGGCTGCCACCAGAATGGCTCCCCTGGGAACCTGGAGCTTCAGGGCGCCGTTGAAAAAGTACATCAGGGAGTAGGTGACAAAAACAGAGACCATCTGCCTCACCATTTCACTGATGCTGGCCCTTTCCCATACGTTGAAATAGCAACCGGCTATGATGCCTGACATGATAAGGATCAGCGCAGACAGGATCCAAAAAGTCGGCAGGTACTGGAAGTACGGCGCAGGCACATTGCCGTCAAAGCGGATGTAAATACCCGCATATACCGCAATAAGGGATATCAGGATATCCGTGATCATGAGACCCGGAAGGGAGAAGACTTTCAACAACCTTTTCATACTTCCACCTCAAAGCAACAACACGGTTTCTCTGCTTGTCACAGGTAGTACCCGAACTCGGCGCTCTGATTCTGGTCCAGTCGGTCCAGCAGGCGCAGGTTTGATTTCCTTGCAAGCACAACGATCATGGTTTTGAAAAGCAGCCACAAGTCGCGTGAAAGCGACCACTTGTTGACATATTCCATGTTGAGCTCTGTCAGGTATCTTTCATCATTTTTCCTGTCGTTTTCGACAAAGCGCCAGGTACCTGTAAGTCCTGGCCTGATGCAGAAGTTCCTGAACTGTTCATTGGTCAGAAGGTCCAGATCCACAGCCAGAACAGGTACGCTTCCCACAAGGCTCATATCCCCTTTCAGGACATTCCAGAACATGGGGAGATGATCCAATCCCGTACTTTTCAATATCCTGCCGATGAGAGGTACGGGAGCATCCTTGCCGGATGAGGTCCTGAACCAGTAGAGCGTAAAGGGCCTGCCATTGATGGAGATGTATGGCCTTTGGACAAATACCGGGCCGCCAATCTGCAGCCTGATCATGGGAACGATGACAACAGACGCCACTGCGAGGAAGGCCAGGCCAAGAAGGGCGCCGATGATGTCCATGGTACGTTTCACAAAGCTCTGGAAATCGTTCAGGCCAGCCTGCTGAAGGGTAAATACCGGTATGGTACCCACCCAGTGAACCGTGCTCCTGGTATCATAGGAGTTCATGAGGTCCATGGTAATGCGGATGGTGAGTCCCCGCTCCCGGCACTTGGCAATCAGGGGCCTGATCTCTTCGAACTGGCTTCCGGGTACCGCAAAGATAATTTCATCCACTACGTTCTTCCTGAGTATTGAAACCAGTTCGTCCACCGGATCCGAATCGCGCTTATCCCCTGCTCCGGGTTTCCGGTCAAGAAGCACATAACCTGCCGTTTCCACCTGGAAACTGGTTTTCTTTATGTAATACAGGTATTCCTGTATATTCTCGCTGTATCCCACCAGCACCGCGCGCTTTCGCCACTTGCTCTGGCTTGAAAGCCTCAGTTCCTGCACAATCAGGTACTGAGTGCACAGAACGACCAATGCAGCCAGCAGAAAGAGCATGAGAAAATCATATCCGGTGATGCCCGTCGATGCGAACGGCATCATCACCAGACAGAGCAGGGATGCCGAAAAACAGGCTTTCAAAACATAGCGCAGGGTCCTGTCCTGATAGGTAAAGGTGGTACGATGGTACATCTCGGATGTGTACATCATAAAGAGGTACACCATCCCAAAAAGGATCAGCACCCAAAGGTACTCCGTCATGGATACCGGACGAAAGAGCTCTCCGATGAGCATGACGGCCAGGCCGTAGATAAGGATCAGGCAGAAGGCATCCAACAATATTTGGGGTATATTGATAAAGCTTTTTCGGTGATTCCAACTCATGGACTACATCTCCAGCAATGCAGTTGACAGGTAATCCAGAAAACCTCAAAAAGGCAGAGCTTCGCCATAGGAGCCGATCAGGCGTCGGCTCCCTGATAGTCCATCACCATTATCTCCTCTTTGTGCCCTTGCCGGGCCGAAACACCGGCAAGTCACGCAGATTCCTGTATCCGTCCTGCCTTCCGGCAGGGTTATGTCAGTCTGAACCAAAGATGCACCCTAAGCTGTTTCTATGAAAGAGATGCTCAGATCAACCGTCCTCACATCTCCAAGGAAGCTGAGTCTGACTTTTACGCGTCCTTTTCTCGGATCAACGGAAGTGATCAACCCTTCCATATTGAGAAGCGGACCGTCTGTGATTACTATTCTGTCGCCCTTTTTGAAAGCTACCGATGTACCGATGATGTCGCCATTGCACATCAGCCGGCTGATGATTTCAATCTCTTCAGGATAAATACGGTAGAGCTCACGTTCATCCTTAAGAATTCTGACCAATCCTGGTATCGTTTTCAATATGTAATATGCCGAAACGTCAATTTTTCCCTGAAGCAGTACATACCCGGGAAATAGCGGTCTAATCCTTTCATGCCACTTTCCCGCTTTCCGCTCCATGATCCGTCGTTTTGGCACAACTGCACGAACACCAGAATTTCCCAGGGCGTATTCAATCTTTTCTTTCACAGGGTCTTCGTTCCCTGTCAAAACAAAAACAGCATGCCATTGTTGGGATTCATCCTCATCTTCAATCTTTGTCATGTTGCGCAGCTTTTCCCGCCAATCCATAACAGCACCCTGTTTCTAAGAATAAATGCCTATTTTTACCCGGGACTTTAGTATTATATTTACCACATTTTTCATTTATTTCGCAAAACTTAGAAGCGATTTCCTGACACGTTTTTATCGTTCCAGTCGAACGCATACAGCATATTATAGTATAATTTTTTCCATTATTCAAACATTTCCATTAATTTTATTCTCCACCAGACGATTTTCCACATCCTTTCTTGTTTATTATTACGATGCTATTCTCTGTATCATATGTCATATTGTGGGTGTTCCGGCCTGAACCTGGCCGCTACCCGGTATGGCATGGGTACACGCCGGACAGCCATAATAGTCAAAACCCCTGAAACCAAGCCGGCTTCAGGGGAGATACCATTCTCAATATTGATTGGATTTCCGATAAATCTCTATGCTTTTTCGTCCATCCCTGCGGGAAAACTGCATGCATTGGCTGCGGAATTAATCCAACTTCAGATCTTCTTCCCCGATCCACCCAATCCGCCTGCAGACAAGGCCCAGAGCCCAGCAGATAACGGCCGGCAGGATGAAGGCGATGAGGATCAGGCCTATCCAATCCATGGTGGTGATGGCCTGCCTGACACCTTTGGCGATATCGTCCACCCATCCGGTATAAACCCCGATGGGGCCGACCAGGCCGCAGGTTCCCATTCCGGAGGATACCGCCGGCCCGTTCATCTCCAGCTTGAACAGGCATGTGGCGACAGGACCGGTGATGGCGCTTGTGACGATGGCAGGAATCCATATCTTCGGGTTTTTCACGATATTTCCCATCTGCAGCATGGAGGTGCCCAGTCCCTGGGAAATGAGGCCACCCCACCGGTTCTCGCGGAAGGACATGACCGCAAATCCGACCATGTTGGCGCAGCATCCTGCCAATGCAGCCCCGCCGGCCAGACCGGTCAGGTTAAGCGCGGCACATATGGCAGCGCTGCTGATGGGAAGCGTCAGGGCCATACCCACAATGACCGATACCAGGATGCCCATG
>Ga0134092_1000804_pt1 | contig 30039 bp, 32 predicted proteins | sample 3_6taG_FD_94454 | JGI IMG/M metagenome (GOLD analysis project Ga0134092, IMG submission 94454) | Switchgrass degrading microbial communities from high solid loading bioreactors in New Hampshire, USA - 3_6_20_6_A3 metaG | ecosystem: Engineered > Bioreactor > Semi-continuous > Anaerobic >... | reverse complement strand
TTATAATAACTATAGATCTCAGTGGATTTTAAAAAAGATGACTCCTGTCCGATACAGAAGTCATCTTCTTGAAGCTGTTTCATAGTCTTTTTTTAAACTGTCCTTGACAAGGGGTACATTTTATAAAATAAGTTCTTAAACAGCTTTTTTAATTAATAATTATTTTTTTCTTCTAAAGATATAAAAATAGGTGAACTAAAAGATATTTTATTATTATCTTGAATTATTTTTATAATAAACCAGCTTTCGCTTTTTTCTCTTTTATGTTCATATAAATATTTTATACTATTTAAATTTATTTCTTCTATTTTTTTTATTATATTTCCCTGGTTAGAGAGTATTTGTATTTCTCTGATTTTATATTTAATATCTTCGCAAAAAATCATAAATCTTAGTTTTTCTGTTAATGGGCTTATTGATTCACCCATAAATTTATCATTAACAGTAAAATAAAATTTTAAATATCTAGATTCTGTAGAATAGGTACGTTTTTTTCTAAAGGCATCAATTATTTCTCGAGTAGATAATGAATTACAAATGCAGACAGTTAAATTTTCAGAGTCTCCAAAATTCATTTTATGATTATCTTGTCCATTTATGGCACCAAGTTTCCAGCCCATATCTAAGAGATTAAAATAGTATTTTTCATGTCTAGTATATTTACCATCAAGACTTCCATTTCCAACTTCTATAGATGTTATCATTTTATTTAAGATTGGATTATAAGTAAGGGTTTTAATATTTTTATGAGGGTGATTTATAGTAATAAAAGCATCGGGATTATTTAACATCCATAATGCCAATATATTTAGGTCTTTTACACTACCTTTAAAAAAGGTTTCAGAATTTATTATGTTAAAATCCCCATATAAATTAGTTTTAGTTTCAAATCCAACTAGAGCTAAGAAATCATCGTCTTTTTTTCTTAATTTTGAAGCATAATATTTTGTAGCTTGAAATTTATTATATATATTATCTTTAATTTCAACTTTATCAGATAAAAAGGAATTATGATCAGTTATTACCATAAAATCAAGACCTGCTTTTCGTCCGTATTCATAAGCATCTAAGGGAGAGCCTTTTCCAGTAGAAAAGCTAGTATGACTATGAGGAATACCATAATAATATTTAATATTATTTTTATCAAAACTTTTATCATGTTTATGTTTTTTTCTTCCCAAAATTAGCTCCTAAAATTATTATTTATTATATATATAGTATTTAATATCTATAAATAATGACAATAATATTAGTAAATGATAAAATAACTTTATTCACTAAAAATAGTTTTAATAAGATCTGTTACTTATTAAAAGGAGGAAAAATGATTAATATAGGAAAAATAAATATTTTAGAAGTTAAAAGAGAAAAAGAATTTGGTTATTACTTAAGTGATGGAGGAAAAGATGAAGTGCTTCTTCCTAAATCAATGACAGAAAAGAAAAAAATAGCTATAGGAGATAAAATAGAAGTTTTTGTATATAGAGATTCTAAGGATAGACCCATAGCTACTTTTAAAAAGCCGCTGGCTATGGTAGGAGAGGTTGCATATTTAAAGGTTGCTTATATTACAAATTTTGGAGCCTTTGTTGATATTGGTTTAGATAGAGATGTTTTTGTGCCTCTTAAAGAGCAAAGATTTAAATTACATAAAGATAGTCGTTATTTATTTTACATATATCTTGATAAGACAGGAAGAATTGCGGCAACTACAGATGTAGGTAAATACATAATTGTAGCTTCAGATGATAATAAAGAGTATAAGGTTGGAGATGAAGTTATAGGTCAGGTTTATGGAAGAGGAGAAAATGGAACCTTATTAGTTGCAGTAGAAAGTAAATATAGAGGAATTATATTGCCTAATGAATATTATACTGAAGTTTTTCCTGGAACAGAAATGAAGTTAAGAGTAAAAAGAATTTATGAAGATGGTGTAATAGGATTAACTCCTAGAAGCACAAGATTATCTGAAAGAGAAAAAATACAAGAGAGAATATTGAAATACTTAAAGAAGAATGGTGGCTTTATGAAGTTTAACGATAAGTCAAAATCAGAAGATATAAAAGCAACCTTTAATACAAGTAAAAATTATTTTAAAATGGCCCTTGGAGGTTTGATGAAAGAAGGAAAAATTATTCAAAATGAAGAAGGAACTAGATTAATAGAAAAAAAGAAGTAAAATAGCATAAATTTAAGGAATTATAAAAGGATATGTATATATTTTATATAACATATCCTGTTTTTTTGTCGTTTTTATTCCTGTTTTTTTGTCGTTTTTATTTATTTATATTATTTTAAATTAAATAAAAATAACTCTTGACTTTAATAATTTAATGTGATAAAGTATTAAATAAATAAAGGATTTAAATTATTTGTTAAGGGGTGCTATTGATGAAAAAAGTAAAAAAAATTGTTTTAGGAATTACACTTGGGTTTTTAGCTTTTAGTTTTGTATCATGTGGAAATACTAATGCTAAGCTGGAAAATAGTATAGATAAGGATAAACTTGTATTAGGTTTTGATGATACTTTTGTTCCAATGGGCTTTAAAGATGAAAATGGAGAATATGTTGGATTTGATATAGAATTAGCAAAGGCGGTTGCAGAAAAACTAGGAAAGGAAATAGTTTTTCAACCAATAGATTGGTCTATGAAGGAAACTGAACTTAATAACGGAAATATAGATTTTATATGGAATGGATATAGTGTAACTGAAGAAAGAAAAGAAAAAGTTGCATTTTCAGATATATATTTAGATAATAGACAAGTTATTATAACTTTAGCTGATTCAGGTATTAGCAGCAAGAAAGATTTGGCTGGAAAAGTTGTTGGAGCACAAAATCAATCAAGTGCAGTTGATGCAATAGAAAAAGAAGCTGATGTTCTTAACACCTTTAAAGATGGCAGTGTTGTAACTTTTGATACTAATAATGATGCTTTTATGGATCTTGAAGCGGGAAGATTAGATGCCATTGTAGCTGATGAAATACTTGCAAAATATTATATAAAGCAAAGAGGAGAAGAGAAATATAAAGTATTAGCTGAAGATTTTGGTAAAGAAAGTTATGCAATTGGTATGAGAAAAAAGGATGAAGCTTTGGTAAATGCAATTAATAAAGCAATTGATGAATTAATAGAAGAAGGTAAAGCTGCTGAAATATCAATAAAGTGGTTTGGAGAAGATATTTTAGTAAAATAACAAATATGAAAGATAAGGGGTGTATTAGGTGGAAATATTAAATGAAATAATAGAAATTTTCCCAGAGGTATTAGAGGGATTTAAAGTTACAATGGAAATATTTATACTAACTTTAGTATTATCCCTTCCTTTAGGACTAGTAGTAGCATTAATTAGATTATCTAAAATTAAACTTCTAAAGGAAATATCTAAAATTTATATTATTATTTTTAGAGGTACACCTCTTTTATTACAAATCTTATTTATATTTTTTGGTTTGCCCTTATTTAATATCACTCTAGATAGATTTCCTGCTGCAATTTTAGCAATGGTTTTAAATTATGCAGCTTATTTTGGAGAAATATTTAGAGCAGGGATTTTATCAATAGATAAGGGACAGTTTGAAGGGGCAGAAGTTTTAGGGTTAAGTAAGAAGGATACATTTTTTAGAATAATATTACCTCAAGCATTAAAAAGGATATTTCCTCCAGTTTCAAATGAAGTTGTAACTTTAGTTAAAGATACCTCCTTAGTTTATGTTGTTGGACTTGATGAATTATTAAAAATTGCGAAAATAGCATCAAATAGAATTTCTTCCATAATGCCTTTTGTAGTAGTAGGAATAGTATATTTGATTTTTAATGGAATAATAAGCAAGATATTAGAATACTGTGAAGAAAAGTTTAATTATTATAACTAGGGAGTGAATATATATGCTTAAGGTTACAGGATTAAAAAAGAACTTTGGAAATAAGGAAGTATTAAAAAATATAATGTTAGAGATAAATATGGGAGAAATTGTTGTTATTGTTGGCCCTTCAGGCAGTGGTAAGACAACTTTATTAAGATGTATAAATGCATTAGATTATTGTGATGAAGGTTCAATAGAAATAAATTCAAAATTTTTATGTGAAAATGGACATTATAAGAAGAAAGAAGAATTAAAAGAAATAAGAAAAGATATTGGGCTTGTATTTCAAAATTTTAATTTATTTCCTCATATGAATGTTATAGAAAATTTAATTGAAGCACCAAAAAGGGTTTTAAAGTTATCAGATCAAGAAGCTAGAAAAAAGGCTATAGAGATTTTAAAATTTTTAAATTTAGAAGATAAAATATATAGTTTTCCTTGTGAATTGTCAGGAGGACAAAAGCAGAGAGTAGCTATAGGAAGGGCTTTAGCTTTAAATCCTAAACTAGTGTGCTTTGATGAACCAACTTCTGCTTTAGATCCAGCTTTAACTGGGGAAGTTGCAAAATTAATAAAAGGTTTAGCTCAAAAAGGGATGGCTATGCTTATAATAACTCATGATATGGACTTTGCAGAAGAAGTTGCAGATAAAATATATTCAATGAGGGAAGGAGAATTGTTTGAGGGAAATAGTTTTAGAGAAAATTTATAAATTTTAATAAAAAGTGCTGTTACAGATATTTAGTAACAGCACTTTTTATTAAAAACTTCTAGTTTTTTCTTCTGAGATTCTAAAAAATATTTTTAATATTTCATTAAAAACTAGTGGAATTAATGAAATTAAAATTACTATTAACCAGTCCTTTATTGCTAATGAATATACTTTAAATACTTTTGCTGTAAATGGTATTGTTATAATAGAATATTGTAGTACTATTCCAAATACTATAGAAGCAATAAGCCAGGTATTTTTTAATATACCAATTTTAAATATTGATTTAGTTTCATTTCTCATACTTAGTGAATAGAAGAGTTGAGATACACTTAGTACTACGAAGGCCATAGTTTGAGCGTGCCTTAATGATTCAGGATAAAGTCCTTCGCTAAATATAAATGCAAATAAGGTAGTTGCTCCAATAAGAATACCATTTATTATAACCATTAATCCAGCCCTGCCCGCAAAAAGACTCTCATTAGGATTTCTAGGAGTTTTATTCATAACTCCTTTATCACCAGGGTCCACACCTAAGGATAAAGCTGGAAAACTATCAGTAATTAAATTAACCCATAGTAGGTGAATAGGTAATAATGGAGTATCTAAATTAAATAAAATTGCAACAAATAAAGCAACTATTTCACCGAGATTGCAGCTTAAAAGGAATAGTATTGATTTTTTTATATTTGTAAAAATATTTCTTCCTTCTTCAACTGCATTTACTATAGTGGTAAAATTATCATCAGTAAGTATCATGTCTGCTGCACCTTTAGCAACATCAGTTCCAGTAATCCCCATTGCTACACCTATATCAGCAGCTTGTAGAGATGGAGCATCATTAACACCATCACCCGTCATAGAAACAATATTGCCGTGGGCTTTAAAAGCTTTTACTATTTTTACTTTATGCTCAGGAGAAACTCTGGCAAATACACGAAAATTATTTACGACTTTTGTAAATTCTTCATCACTATAAGTATCAATTTCAGAACCAGACATTGCCTGGGAAATATCATCAGCTATACCAAGTTCTTTTGCAATTGCAATAGCAGTATTTTTATGGTCGCCAGTTATCATCACAGTACGAATTCCAGCTTTTTTACTTATTTCTATAGATGCTTTTACTTCCTCTCTAGGAGGATCAATCATTCCCATAAAGCCAAGAAAGATTAAATCATTTTCTAAAGAATTTATTGTTATATTTTCATTATCAATTATTTTATATCCTAAGGCAATTATTCTAAGAGCCTCATCAGACAATGAATCGGAAGCTTTTAAAATATTATTCTTTTCTTCTTTAGATAGTTCTTTAATTTGGCCATTAATTATAATTTTATTAGAAATTTTTAATACATTATCAATGGCTCCTTTAGTAAAAACATAAAATTTATCATTATATTTGTTTACTGTTGTCATTAATTTTCTATCAGAATCAAAAGGTATTTCATTTACTCTTTTATGTTTTTTTAATAAATCATCTTTAAAGATTCCAACTTTATTGCCTACATCTATTAAGGCAATTTCAGTAGGATCGCCAGTTTGAATGCCATCTTTTGAAGTTGCATCACTACAAAGAACCATACCTTCAATTAATAGCTTGCTTTCAGGATTTTCTTTATCTATTTCTTCTAAATTTTCAATTTTATTGTTAACAAAATATTTTTTTACTGTCATTTTATTAATTGTTAATGTTCCAGTCTTATCGGAACAAATTATATTCACTGAACCTAAGGTTTCAACAGAAGGTAATTTTCTTATAATTGCATTTTGTTTAGCCATTCTTTGAACACCTAGGGCTAATACAATAGCAACTATTGCAGGTAGTCCTTCAGGTATTGCTGCAACGGCAAGGCTTATAGATGTCATAAACATAGTAAGGAAATCTCGTCCTTGGAACATTGAAACAATAAACATAAGAATTGAAATACCAACTGCTAAAAATCCTAAAGTTTTACCAAGCTTGGCTAGTTTTTTTTGAAGTGGAGTAGTATTATCTTCCTCTGCATCCAACATCTTTGCTATTTTACCAATTTGGGTATCCATACCAGTAGCAACAACTATTCCTATTCCTCTTCCATAGGTAGATAATGTAGACATAAAAGCCATATTAGCTTGTTCTGCAACCTGAAGATTATCTCCCTCATTAATAATATTAGCATGTTTTTCAACAGGTAATGATTCACCGGTAAAGGCTGATTCTTCAATCTTTAAGTTTGCTGTTTCAACTAATCTTATATCGGCAGGTATATAGCGTCCAGCATCTATGATTACAATATCCCCAACAACTAATTCTGAGGATTCAATTTCATATATTTCTCCATCTCTTTTTACCACAGCCTTTGGAGTAGAAAGATTTTTTAAGGCTTCTAATGCTTTTTCAGCTTTTGATTCTTGAACAACTCCGATAAGGGCATTTATAATTATAACTAAAATAATAATTAATGCATCACTAACCTCACCTACAATTGCAGATATAATAGCTGCAACTAACAAAATATAAATCATAGGATCATTTATTTGTTCGAATAATAACATAAGCATAGATTTTTTCTTTTTTCCTTTGAGTTTATTGGGTCCATTTTCTGCTAATCTTTTTTCTGCTTCTTCTTTTGATAGACCATTTAGAATATTTGTAGATAACCTTTCTTCTATCACTTTTGCTTCTTCGTTAAACCACATTTATATACCTCCATAATAATAAAAAGTGTAAAAAAACCCTTATATATAATATATGATAGATAAAATAATAATGAATAATACATGGAAAAAAAAGGGGCAAAAAATTGATTAAAGTAATCATAATTTAATGATATAATATTATTTACAGGAAGGGTGGTATTATGGAAGTAGGAATAATAAATAGAAAAGAACCTATAAAGACCGAAAGAAAAGTTATATCAGAAAGAAAAGATTTTTCTCAAAGTTTTAATCAGGCAAAGCAGAGGAAATCCGAAGAAGAATTAAAAAAGATGATTGATGATATTCATAAGAGAGGTAATAGATTAGTAATAACCAAAACCTATGGAGATGTTGTCGCATATAAAAAATTAATTAAAGAGTATCTTGAATCAATTCTAAAATTTATGTATGACACTAAAAAGGATGTGAGTTTTTGGCAAACTCAATATTTTATAACTGTTGAAACAATAGATCAAAAATTAGAAGAATTAACAAAGGCTTTATTAAATGGAGAGGTAGAAAATTTAAATATTGCAGCATCTATTGATGAAATTCAAGGACTAATTGTAGATATATATAGATAATTTAAGGTAACAATTGTTTAACAGTTGTTATTTTATTTTTTTAAGTTTATAATGTAATAATAAATGATATTGATACTTATTATTAATTGTAAGTCGTTAAAAGGAGGGGACAAAATGTTAAAAAAGTTTATAAGCTATTATAAGCCTTATAAGAAACTATTTTTCTTTGATATGGCTGTAGCTTTAATAGCATCTGCTTGTGATCTTGTCTATCCTATGATGACAAGAACTTTAGTAAATGATAGTATTCCTAATAAGAATATTAGAATGTTAATAGTTTTTGCTTTTTCTTTAATGGCAATATATTTAATAAAAGCAGGATGTAATTATTTTATGCAATATTACGGACATGTTATGGGAGTTAAAATGCAAGGAGATATGAGAAATGATATGTTCTTACATTTACAAAAGCTTCCTAATTCGTATTTTGATAATAATAAAACTGGTGATCTAATGAGTAGAATGATAAATGATTTAATGGATGTATCAGAACTAGCTCATCATGGCCCGGAAGACTTATTCATTTCTTTAGTAATGATTTTAGGATCCTTTATAATTCTTTGTACAATAAATATATCATTAACAGTTCTGATATTTGCATTTATTCCATTTATTGTTTATTTTAGTATGAAGCAAAAAAATAGAATGCATGATGCTTTTTTAGAAACCAGAGTCGAAACTTCAGAAGTTAATTCTAATTTAGAAAATTCTTTAGCTGGAATTAGAGTTACAAAAGCTTTTACAGCTCAGTCTCATGAATTGATAAAATTTAAGGAAGGAAATGAAAAATTTAAAAAAGCTAGAGCCAGAGCTTATAAGGTAATGGCTCAATATGGTTCAGGAGTTGGCTTTGGAATTAATCTTTTAGATTATATTGTACTTATTGCAGGAGGAGTGTTTACATACTTTGATATAATAAATTTAGGTGACTTTTTTGCTTATTTGCTTTATATTAAATTATTTACTGAGCCAATTAAAAAACTAGTAAGCTTTATGGAGCAATATCAAAATGGTATGACAGGATTTAAAAGATTTTTATCAATTATTAGTGAAGATGTTGAAAAAGAAAAGGAAAATAGCATTGAACTAAAGAATGTTGAAGGAAAAATAGAATTTAAAAATGTAAGCTTTAGTTATGAAGATAATTTAGTTTTAGATGGACTAAATTTAAAAATAGAAAAAGGTAAAATGCTTGCCTTAGTTGGACCTTCAGGTGGTGGGAAATCTACTTTCTGTAATTTGATTCCAAGGTTTTATGATGTAGCAGAAGGCGACATATTAATAGATGGCGTAAGTATCTATGATGTTAGCTTAGAGTCATTAAGGAGAAATATTGGAATAGTTCAACAAGATGTTTTTCTATTTACTGGTACAATAAAGGAAAATATCTTATATGGTAATCATAATGCAACTGATGATGAAGTAATTGAAGCGGCTAAAAAGGCCAATATACATGATTTTATTATGTCTCTTCCAAAAGGATATGATACCTTTATTGGGGAAAGAGGAGTTAAATTGTCAGGTGGACAAAAACAAAGAATTTCTATTGCAAGAGTATTTTTGAAAAATCCGCCAATACTAATATTAGATGAAGCTACTTCTGCTTTAGATAATACAACTGAATATATGATTCAAAAATCTTTAGAGGAACTTTGTTATGGAAGAACAACAATTGTAGTTGCTCATAGATTATCAACTATTAAGAATGCAGATGAAATAATAGTTTTAACTTCAGAAGGAATACAAGAACAAGGAAATCATGAAAGCTTAATAGCTAAGAATGGTATTTATAAGGAATTATATCAATCACAGTTTAAGAATTTATCAATAGAAGATAAAGAAATATTGACAGCATAATTATTTATAAATTTTAAGATTTATAGAAATGGGGGAAAATTATGATAAAGGATATTAATTCAAAAGATTTTGAAAATGAAGTTTTAAATAATAAAGATTTAGTAGTAGTTGATTTCTGGGCGAATTGGTGTGGGCCTTGTAAAATGATGGCTCCAGTTTTGGAAAGTGTCTCTGAGGAGCTGAAAGAAGTAAATTTTGTGAAGATAGATGTAGATCAAAATGGAGCTTTAGCTGATAAATATGAAATATTAAGTATTCCAACTTTATTAATATTTAAAGAAGGAAAGTTACTTGATAAATTAGTTGGATTTACTCCAAAAGAAGTATTAATACAAAAAATTAAGAATTTATAAGGTAAGGTAAAATGTACGATATTATAATAATTGGAAGTGGTCCAGCTGGTTTATCGGCTGCCATAAATGCAAAAATAAGAAATAAAAGTTTTAAGATTTTTGGAAATAAAAATTTAAGTAATAAATTAGATGAGGCTCCTAAAGTGAATAATTATCTAGGGTTTTATGGAATGAGCGGCAAGGAAATTAGAACTAAGTTTGAAGAACATCTTAAAGAGATGGGAATTCAAATTACAGAAGAACGAGTTAATAATGTTTATGCCTTGGGTAAGCATTTTGCAGTTATGGTAAAGGAAAAAGTTTATGAATCTAAAACTATTATATTGGCAACTGGAGTAGAATATGGCAAACATTTTGATGGGGAAAAAGAATATTTAGGTAAGGGTGTTGGATATTGTGCAACTTGTGATGCTCCTCTTTACAGGGGAAAGACTGTAACAATTATTGCTTATAATAAAGAAGCAGAAGAGGAAGCTAACTTTGTATGTGAATTAGCAAAAAAGGTTTACTATATCCCTATGTATAAAGGAAAGTATAATTTAAGTAGCAGCATAAATATTATTAATGATGAACCAATAAAAATAGCAGGAGAATTAAAGGTAAAAAAATTGATCTTAAAAGATTCTCAAATAGAAACTGACGGGATTTTTATTATTAGAGATTCCCTTTCGCCTTCAGAATTGGTTCCAGGCTTAAAAATAGAAGATAATCATATAGTTGTCAATAGGGAAATGGAAACTAATATTCCTGGCTGTTTTGCAGCAGGAGACTGTATAGGTAAACCCTATCAATATATTAAGGCTGCTGGTGAAGGTAATATTGCAGCCCTAAGCGCTGTAAAATATCTTAATTTAATTAAATAATTCATATAATTTATATAGAAGTTTAAAAGGGCTCATATATGAAGCCCTTTTAATTATGTTTAGATTTTAATCTAATAGATTCTTTAATACAGAGTATGTTAGTTTATTAAGTATGGATGATACATCATTAAAGCATGACTTTTATTTTTATTAATAAATTATTAAACTTATATTAATCTTTTATTAATTTATTTTCCCATAAGTTCATCTATAACTTCCTTAACTGTAGATATTTTATTTATTTTATATGCATTGCTGCCACAGAAAATTAATCCATTATCTATATCTCCTTTAACAGCATTTATTAAAGCTGAAGTTATACAATATGGAGTGGAAGAAGGGTTACATGGAATTAAGCAGTTATAGCATTTATCTATTTTAATTCTTCCTTTTTCAAGTTTTTCTAAAAACTTATTTTTTATAGCCCTTCCTGGCATTCCAACAGGACTTATAGTAAGCTTAATATCTTCCTTCTTACAGTTAACATAAGCTTTCTTAAAATTATAATGGGCATCACATTCTTTAGTAGCTACAAATTTTGTAGCTACTTGTATTCCGTTAGCTCCAAGATTTAAATATTTTATCATATCTTCATGATTAAATATTCCACCAGCAACTATTATAGGTATTTTAGTATTAAATTCCTTTTCGAATAATTTTACTTCTTCCATAATATCTAAAACATTTTTATCAAAATTGCTAATTTCATTGTTAATATTATCAGCTTTAAAACCAATATGACCTCCTGCTTCAGGACCTTCTATTATTACTGCATCTGCAGTTCTATTTGAATGTTTTTTCCAATAGTTTAAAATTACTTTTACAGCTTTTCTAGAAGAAACAATAGGAGCTATCTTAATTGAACTTCCTTTTGTTATTTCTGGTAATTTTAATGGAAGACCAGCTCCTGATATTATTAAGTCAGCACCAGCAGTAATGGCAGCTTTAACATGCTCGGCATAGTTATTGATTGCAACCATGATATTTACGCCTATTATTCCTGTTGAACTTATTTCCTTAGCTTTTTTTATATGTTTACTTAAGCCTCGAAGGTTTGCTTCCAGGGTATTTTTTTCAAAATCTTCTTCCGTATATCCTGGATGAGCTGCAGAAATTACACCAATTCCACCCTGCTTAGCAACATTTCCAGCGAGATTAGACAGGGAGACGCCGACTCCCATTCCGCCTTGAATAATTGGAATCTTAGCTACTAAATTTCCTATTATTAATGGTTTTATTTTCATAATTTGACTCCTTTATATTCATTTTGATATTTATTTTGATAATCAAAATATTATCAATAGTATAAGCTAGTTTTAATAAAAACTCAATAACAAAAAAAGGATATTGAATGTTGACAAATTAAAAAAATAATATTATTATGGTCTTACTTTAGTGATTTTACTTTGATAATCAAAGTATTTTTGGAGGTGATATATTGAATTTAAGAGTAAGCGATAAGGTGTTAATTTCACTTTTTGCTGCTTTGACAGCTATTGGTGCCTTTATTAGAATACCAATTCCTTTTGTTCCATTCACTTTACAATTTTTCTTTTGCAGTATGAGTGGAATCTTATTGGGAGCTAAAAAGGGAGCTTTATCACAGATAATTTATGTTGTAATAGGACTTTTAGGAATACCAGTATTTACAAAAGGGGGAGGGCCTCAATATATTTTTGAGCCAACCTTTGGTTATTTGATTGGACTTATTTTTTCCTCATATATAATTGGTATGATAGCAGAGAAAAATAGAAAAAATCTTAAGAATGTTTTTTGGGCAAATATAGCAGGTATAATCGTAATTTATCTTATTGGAGTTCCATATTTTTATTTTATTAATAATTTCTATTTAGGAACTGTTATGCCGATGAATTTAGCTATATATTATGGCTGCCTAATTACTTTACCTGGAGATATAATAAAAGCATTAATTACAACAGTAGTTGGTGTTAATATTTTAGCTAGAATTAACATAAGAATAGCTTAAAGTGCTTTTATATAAAATAAAATTTGGATTATAAAAATATTTTATTATAAAAATTTGATAATAAAAATATTTGATAAACTAAAATAACTAATAAGTTTTGAAAAGAGGAGTTAAATGAAGGGAGTAAGAATAGTTGGTTTTGGCCATTACTGTCCTGAAAATATTATTAGCAATAAGGACTTAGAAAATATAGTAGACACAAGTGATGAATGGATAATAAAAAGAACTGGCATAAAGGAAAGAAGGATTTCTAATGGTGAAGGAACAGTGGAGCTGGCCTATAAAGCTGCTCTGGATGCGTTAAAAAAATGTAATTTAACTAGTGAAGATGTTGATTTAATAATAGTATCAACAATTTCACCCGATAGAATGATGCCATCTACAGCATGTAGTGTTCAGAGGCTTTTAGGGTGCAATAATGCTGCAGCTTTTGATTTGTCTGCAGCTTGTTCAGGATTTGTTTATTCTATTATTGCAGCATCTAGCTTGCTAAAAGCAACAGATAAAAAAAGAGCTTTAGTAATTGGAGCAGAGACTTTATCTAAAATAATAGATTGGAGTGATAGAAGCACCTGCGTATTATTTGGAGATGGGGCTGGCGCTGCAATACTTGAACTTTATGATAAGGAAGATGGAGTAATAAGTACATGTTTTTATGCCGATGGAAAACAAGGAGAAACTAGTCTTGTAGCTGGAGAATTTGAATTGAATACACCCTTTGCAAAAGAGGCTATTGCAGAAAATATGTATATGACTATGAATGGCCGAGAAGTATTTAGATTTGCAGTAACAGTTCTGCCAAGCATAGTTAATGAATTATTAGAAAAGGCTAATGAGACTATTGAAAATATTAAGTACATTGTTCCACATCAAGCAAATTATAGAATAATAAGCGAAGCCGCAAGAAGACTTAAAGTAGATGAAAATAAATTTTATGTTAATGTGGATAAATATGGTAATACTTCAGGAGCAAGTGTTCCAATTGCTTTAAGTGAGCTTCAAGAAAAAGGTTTAATAAAAAGAGGAGACAAATTAATTTTAGCAGCCTTTGGTGGTGGATTAACTTGGGCTGGAGCATTAATTAAATTTTAGGAGGATTTGAATATGATATTAGAACAAGTTAGGGAAATTATTGTTAATCAATTAGGAGTTAAGGAGGAAGATATTGCTTTAGAAACAAATTTTATAGATGATTTAGGAGTTGACTCATTAGATTTATTTCAATTAGTAATGGAATTTGAAGATGCTTTTGGGATTAGTGTAGAAAATCCAGAAAATATTAAAACTGTAGGTGATGCAGTTAAGTATATAGAAAGTGCAAAAGGGGAATAAAACGGGGGAATTCTTATGAAAAATAAAATTTGTGATTTATTAAATATAAAATATCCAATACTTCAGGGGGGAATGGCATGGGTTGCTGATAGCTCCCTTGCTGCTGCTGTTTCAAATGCAGGCGGTCTTGGAATAATAGCAGGGGCTAGTGCTCCAGCAGAAGTGATAGGAGAAGAAATAAGAAAGGCAAAGGAATTAACCGATAAGCCTTTTGGAGTAAATATTATGCTTCTTTCAGATAATGCTGATGCATTATCTGATATTGTAATTGAAGAAGGAGTTAAAGTTGTTACAACTGGTGCAGGAAATCCTGGAAAATATATTTCTAAATGGAAGGAAGCAGGAATAAAGGTTATACCAGTTGTTGCATCAGTTGCACTAGCTAAAAGAATGGAGCGTGCTGGGGCAGATGCTATAGTTGCTGAAGGATGTGAAGCTGGAGGACATATAGGAAAGTTAACAACAATGGTTTTAATACCTCAAGTTGTTGATGCTGTTAATATTCCTGTAATTGCAGCAGGAGGAATTGCTGATGGAAGAGGAGTAACAGCTGCTTTTGCATTAGGTGCTAGTGGTGTTCAAGTGGGAACAAGATTTTTGGTTGCTCATGAATGTATGATTCATGAGAATTATAAGGAAGCAGTAATAAAAGCAAATGATATAGATACAGTTGTAACAGGAAGAAGTACTGGTCATCCTGTTCAAGTTATAAAGAATAAACTTGCAAGGGAGTATCTAAAACTTGAGAGCAATAATGCTAAGGTGGAAGAATTAGAAGAATTAGCAAGAGGGGCTCTTAGAAAAGCAGTAAAAGATGGTGATCTTGAAAATGGATCATTAATGGCAGGTCAAATTGCAGGAATGATTAAAGAAAGACAAAGCTGTAAGGAAATTATAGAAGAAATGTTTGGACAATATGAAATTTTAAGAAAGCAGCTTTAATATAGGAGGAAGTATGAAAACAGCATTTATTTTTGCAGGGCAAGGTTCACAGTATATAGGAATGGGAAAAGACTTATATGATAATATTCCAAAAGCTAAAGAAGTTTTTGATAAAGCAAATGATATTCTAGGATTTAATATAAAAGAGTTAATATTTAATGGTGAAAAAGAACAGTTAGATATTACAGAAAATACTCAGCCGGCAATATTAATTACTTCAATAGCAGCTAAAGAAGCCATTGAAGAAAAAGGCATTAAAGCAGATGTTGTTGCAGGTTTAAGTCTTGGAGAATATTCAGCCTTAGCAGCATCAAAAGCTTTAACTTTTGAAGAAGCTGTTGCATTAGTGAGAAAAAGAGGAAAATATATGCAAGAGGCAGTTCCAATTGGAATTGGCTCAATGGTTGCTGTGATAGGTTTACCTTTAGAAAAAATAAAATTACTTTTAGAGAAAGCAAGAGAAAAGGGTGTAGTAGAAATTTCTAATTACAATACTAATAATCAAATTGTAATTGGAGGAGAAAAAGAAGCAGTGGATTTGGTAAGGGAATTAAGTTTAGAAGCTGGTGCTAAAAGAGTAATTGAATTAAAGGTATCAGGGCCCTTTCATACATCATTATTGGAGGAAGCATCTAGCAAACTTAAAGAAGAGTTAGAGGGAATAAATTTTAATAATCCTGAGATTCAAATTATTTCTAATGTGACTGCAGATTTTATGAAAGATGCTGAAGAAATCAAAGAGCTTCTTATTAAGCAGGTAAAATCCTCTGTAAGATGGTGTGAAACTATTGAAAAGATGCTCGAAATGGGAGTGGATATTTTTATAGAGCTAGGACCAGGCAGAGTATTAAGTAGTTTTATAAAGGAAATCAGTAGAGAAAAGGGAATTAAAGTGAAAGTTTATAACGTTGAAGATATAAAATCTTTAAATAAAACTTTAGAAGGGATAGGTAAATAATGGTTGAAAATAAAAATGCCATAATAACAGGCGGAACTAGGGGAATAGGAAAAGAAATAGCAAGGACATTAGCTAAAAATGGTGCTAATATTGCAATAAATTATAGAAATTATACTGATGAAGTTGAAAAATTTGTTAAAGAGCTAAAAAGTTTTGGGGTTAAAGTTATTGCAGCAAAATGTGATGTAAGTAATTCAGAAGAAGTTGATAACTTTGTAAAGGAAGTAAAAGAGGCTTTTGGAGCCATAGATATTCTGGTAAATAATGCTGGAATAACTAAAGATGGACTTCTTATTAGAATGAGTGAGAGAGACTTTAATGATGTTATAGATATAAATTTAAGAGGAACTTTTAATACAACTAAGGCAGTTTCATCAATAATGATAAAGCAAAGATATGGAAAAATAATAAACATTGCTTCTGTGGTTGGTATAGTAGGAAATGCAGGACAATGTAATTATGCTGCTTCAAAAGCAGGGATAATTGGTTTCTCAAAATCAGCTGCTAGAGAGCTTGCAGCAAGAAATATTAATGTTAACTGTATTGCACCAGGTTATATTGATACAGATATGACAAAAGTTTTATCAGACAAGATAAAAGAAGAAGTACTAAAGAGTATCCCTATGAAAAAAATGGGTGAACCAAAGGATGTAGCTAATTTGGCTCTATTCTTAGCATCAAATTTATCTGACTATATAACAGGTCAAGTTATAAATGTTGATGGCGGAATAGTTATGCTTTAATAAGGAGAGATAGTTATGAAAAGAAGAGTAGTTGTTACTGGATTAGGAGCTGTAACTCCAATTGGAAATACTGTTGAAAGTTTTTGGAATGCAGCAAAAGAAGGTAGAAATGGAATTGATAAAATAAGTTTATTTGATACAGTGAATTTTAAGGTTAAAGTAGCAGCTGAAGTTAAAGATTTTAATCCTGAAGAAATTTTAGGAAAAAAGGAAGCTAAGAGAATAGATAGATATACTCAGTTTGCATTAGTTGCAGCTAAGGAATGTATGAAAGATAGTGGGATAGATTTAGAAAAAGTTGATAAGGAAAGATTTGGAGTAATTTTTGGCTCAGGTATAGGTGGATTAATTACTATGGAAAATCAAATTAGAACTTTAGAAGTTAAGGGGCCAAACAGAATTGCACCATTAACTATTCCACAATCAATATCTAATATGGCTGCAGGAAGTATTGCAATAGAATTTGGACTTTTAGGAAGCTGCTTAAGTGTTACTACTGCATGTGCTACTTCTACTCACTGTATAGGGGAAGCTTATAGAAGCATAAAGGATGGATATTTAGATCGAGCAATAGTAGGAGGAGCAGAAGCTTCTATATGTGAATTTGGTATAGGAGCTTTTCAATCATTAACAGCCTTAAGCAAAAGTGAAGATCCAAATAGAGCATCTATACCTTTTGATAAGGACAGAAATGGATTTGTTATGGGAGAAGGTGCAGGAGCAATAATTTTAGAAGATTTAGAAAGTGCATTGGCAAGAGGAGCAAAAATATATGCAGAAGTTGTGGGATATGGAACAACTTGTGATGCATATCATATGACTGCACCAGCATCTGATGGAGATGGGGCATATAGAGCAATGAGGGATGCAATGAGAGATGCCAAAATAGAAGCAAAAGATATTGGATATATAAATGCCCATGGAACATCAACAAAAATAAACGATAAGGTTGAAACATTAGCAATTAAAAAAGCTTTAGGAGATTATGCAAAAGAAGTACTTGTAAGTTCAACAAAGTCAATGACTGGACATTTACTTGGAGCTGCAGGTGCAATAGAAGCTATAATTTGCATAAAGGCATTAGAAGAAAATTTTGTACCAGCAAATATTAATTATGTAAATCCAGATGAAGAATGTGATTTAAATATTGTTGCTAACCTTGCTAAAGAAGTTGAGATTGATTATGCAATGTCAAATTCTTTAGGTTTTGGTGGTCATAATGGTACAATTATAGTTAAAAAGTGGAGGGGAAGATAGTATGTTAAATTATGAACAAATACAAGAACTCATTAAATCAATAGATTCTTCTTCCCTTAGAGTTTTTGAACTAGAGCTTCAAGGAACTAAGTTGAGAATTAGTAAGAATAATGAAGGTTTTTATGATAAGGCTAATGAAATTAAGGAAGAAATAGAAGCTTCAGAAAATATTCCAGTTGTAATCAATAATAAAAATGAGATAAAAGAAGATATAAAAATTGAAAGGAAGAAGGAAGAAAATTTAAAGGTTATTAAGTCTCCTTTAGTTGGAACCTACTATTCTTCACCAGCTCCAGGAGGAAAGCCATATGTAGAAGTTGGAACTAAAGTAAAAAAAGGTGATGTTCTTTGCATAGTAGAAGCTATGAAAATTATGAATGAGATAACTTCTGATTATGATGGTGAAATAGTAGAAATTCTTAGAAGAGATGAAGACATAATAGAGTATGGAATGGAATTATTTAAAATAAGGTAGGTATAAGTATGGATGTAAAAGAAATTATGGATATTATTCCTCATCGATATCCATTTTTATTAATAGATAAGGTTGAAAGTATTGAGGAAAACAAAATAGTTGCAATAAAAAATGTAACAATAAATGAATACTTTTTTCAAGGACATTTTCCAGAAGAACCTGTAATGCCAGGGGTTTTAATAGTAGAAGCCCTTGCTCAGGCTGGGGCAGTAGTTCTGCTAAAGAGAGAAGAATTTAAAGGAAAAATTGCATATTTTGGTGGAATAAACAATGCAAAATTTAGAAAGGTTGTTAAACCAGGAGATACTTTAAGGTTAGAAGTAGAACTTATTAAAATTAAGGGGCGTGCTGGAATTGGAAAAGGAATTGCTTATGTAGATGGTAAAAAGGCTTGCGAAGCAGAACTAACTTTTATGGTTGGATAGTAAAGAGGTGTTTTTATGATTAGAAAGGTTTTAATAGCTAATAGAGGGGAAATAGCTGTAAGAATTATAAGAGCTTGCAAAGAATTAGGAATAAAAACTGTTGCTATTTACTCGGAAGCTGATAAGGATGCTTTGCATACCCAGCTTGCAGATGAAGCTATTTGTGTTGGTAAGCCTAAGTCAAAGGATTCATATTTAAATATGAGTAATATTATAAGCGCAGCAGTAATAACAAAATGTAATGCAATTCATCCTGGCTTTGGATTTCTATCTGAAAATGATGAATTCGCAGCTATTTGCGAAGAATGTAATATTAAGTTTATAGGCCCTAAAAGTGATACAATAAGCCTTATGGGAGATAAGGCAAGGGCGAGAGATATAATGAAAAATGCTGATGTTCCAGTGATTCCTGGAAGTGATGGCATTGTTAAATCTATTGATGATGCTTATAAGGAAGCTAAAAAAATAGGTTATCCAGTAATGATAAAAGCTGCTTTAGGGGGAGGCGGCAAAGGAATAAGAATAGTTTATAATGAAGACGAATTAGAAAAGGCATATTTTACTGCAAAATCAGAAGCAAAAACAAATTTTGGAGATGATTCAATATATATTGAAAAGTTTATAGAAAATCCGCGACATATAGAGTTTCAAATTTTAGGAGATGAATTTGGAAATATTATTCATTTAGGAGAAAGAGATTGTACTATTCAAAGAAAAAACCAAAAAGTTTTAGAGGAAGCTCCTTCTCCTATATTAAATGAAGAGTTAAGAAGGGAAATGGGCAGAGTTGCTGTTAATGCAGCAAGAGCAGTAAATTATGTAAATGCAGGTACTATCGAATTTTTAGTAGATAAATATAATAATTTTTACTTTATGGAGATGAATACAAGAATTCAAGTAGAGCATCCTGTTACAGAAATGGTTACCTCTATTGATATTGTAAAAGAGCAGATTAATATTGCAAATGGAAGAAGGTTAACTATATTACAAGAGGATGTAGAAATTAAAGGTCATGCAATTGAATGTAGAATAAATGCTGAAAATCCATATAAGGGTTTTATTCCATCTCCAGGAAAGATTGAGTTATTAAATTTACCTGGTGGAAATGGAATAAGAGTAGATACAGCAGTTTATCAGGGATATGTTATACCCCCAACTTATGATTCAATGATAGCAAAATTAATAGCTTATGGTAAAAATAGGGAGGAAGCTATCAATAAAATGCTTAGGGCTTTAGAAGAATTTGTTGTTGATGGTATAGATAGTAATATAGAATTTCAGATTGAAATACTAAACAATAAAGAATTCCGCTTAGGAAACTATGATACTAGTTTTATAAGCAAAGAATATAATTTATAGTTGGTGAAAGTTATGCAGATTTTCAAGAAGAAACAATATGGTGTAATTAATTTACCTAAGGAAGAAGAAAAAGATATACCAGTAGTTCCTGAAGGTTCTTGGGTAAAATGTAATAAGTGTGGAAAAATTTTATATAAAAAATCTTTAGAAGAAAACCTTAATGTATGTACTAATTGCAATTATTATTTTAGGTTAGGAAGTTATGAAAGATTAGCTTTAATTTGTGATGATGGAAGTTTTAAAGAATTTAACAAAGATATGGAAACAAGGAATCCAATGAATTTTCCAAATTATGAGGAAAAGATTAAAGCTAATCAAGAAAAAAGCGGAAATAAAGAAGCTGTTGTAACTGGTGAATGTAAAATTGGAGGAAATAAAGCAATTATAGCAGTTATGGATTCAAACTTCTTAATGGGAAGCATGGGGACAGTTGTAGGAGAAAAAATAACTTTAGCAGTTGAAGAAGCTACAATGAGAAAGCTGCCAATAATAATATTTACTGCTTCAGGGGGAGCTAGAATGCAGGAAGGAATATTATCATTAATGCAAATGGCTAAGATTAGTAGTGCTTTAGCTAAGCATAATGAAGAGGGCTTATTATATATTTCAGTTTTAACTGATCCAACTACTGGTGGGGTTACAGCAAGCTTTGCAATGCTTGGAGATATAATACTTTCAGAACCAAAGGCTTTAATAGGATTTGCAGGAAGAAGAGTAATAGAAGGAACAATAAAGGAAAAACTTCCAGAAGATTTCCAAAGTGCTGAGTTTTTACTTGAGCATGGCTTTGTGGATAGTATTGTTGAAAGAAAGGATTTAAAAAAAGCTCTTTCAATTTTATTAAAACTTCATATTAGTAAGGAGGTGTAGTTGTGGCTAAAAAAGTAAAGGCTTGGGATAGATTAACAATAGCAAGAATGATAGAAAGACCAACTACCCTTGATTATATAGAAAGAATATTTTCAAATTTCTTTGAATTACATGGAGATAGATACTTTAGAGATGATAAATCTATTGTAGCTGGTATAGCCTCATTGAATAATCGGCCAGTAACTGTAATCGGCATACAAAAGGGAAAAAATCTTAAAGAAAATATTGAAAGAAATTTTGGCTGCCCCAATCCAGATGGCTATAGAAAGGCACTAAGACTAATGAAGCAGGCAGAAAAATTTAACAGGCCTATTATATGTTTTATAAATACATCTGGTGCTTATTGTGGTGTCGAAGCAGAAGAAAGAGGGCAGGGAGAAGCAATTGCAAGAAATTTAATTGAAATGGCCAGAATAAAAGTTCCCATCATTTCAATAATAATAGGTGAAGGTGGAAGTGGAGGTGCCTTAGCTTTAGCCTGCGGAGACAGAGTTTGGATGCTTGAAAACTCAGTTTACTCAATTCTCTCTCCAGAGGGTTTTGCATCCATTCTTTTTAAAGATCCTTCTAAGTCTCAGGAAGTTGCAGAAATCATGGGAATTACCTCTTATGAGCTATTAGAAAGGGGAATAATAGAGAAGATAATAAAGGAACCAAAAGGAGGGGCTCATAAGGATATTGATTTAGTTGCAGCTTCTATAAAAGAAGAATTGGTTAAGGAATTAAAAATATTAGAAAACAAAGCAAAGGATAAATTGATAGAAGAGAGATATAAAAGATTTAGAAAATTCTCTTAGAGTAAAAGTCTAAGAGAAATTTCACCAGATACAATCTTTTCTATATTATTATTTTCATCTTTTACAAGTAAAGTTCCATCCTCTAAAACATCAATAGGTATAACAGTTTTTGATAGGTTTTTATATTGCAGGTTAACTTTTTTGTTTAAGACAAAAGAGTTAGCCTTATATTTATTTAAAATAAATATTTTATTATTATCTAATAACTTTTTATAGTATAACTCAAAATTAAAAATAAATGATTTTAATAACTCAAATCTGTCATATTCTTTTCCCGTCACTATTTTAAGAGAAGTGGCCTTCTCCTTTAATTCATCATTAAAATCTTCCTCTTTTAAATTTACATTTATACCAATACCAATTATGACATATTCTAAATTGTTATTATCTACTTTAGATTCAATTAGAATACCAGATAGTTTTTTTCCTTCAAGAAGAATATCATTTGGCCATTTTATACTAGTATTTATTCTATAAGATTTAAAGGTATCATTTAAAGCTAGAGAAGTTAACAAGGTTAAAAAACTTAAATCTTTTAAAGGTATAGATGGTTTAAATAATATTGAAAACCAGAGACCTGTTCCTTTTGGAGAATAGTAGTTTCTTCCCTTAGTACCTCTGCCAGCTGTTTGGCAATTACTAATAACAACTGTTGTTCTATAAAAGCATTTTTCAGCTAAAGATTTACAGTAATTATTAGTAGAATCTATTTCATCAAAAAAAATGAAGTCTATATTTGGAAATAATTTATTAAGTGTTAGTTTCATATTATCACCAAACCATTACAGTATTACTAATATTTTAAGCTTATATTAATTATTTGTCTATATTTTGGTGAATAATAAAAGCAGCTAAAAATTCATTTTAATAAGTAATATTTTTAGTTATAATATCAATAAAGAGACTGATATTATCAAAGCTTCTATTTTTGCTTTAAAACCGTAATAAAATTGGGGGGATGGTATTTGAAAAGAACTGACTATATATCTTGGGATGAATACTTTATGGGGGTTGCTATATTAGCAGGTAAAAGAAGTAAGGATCCTAGCACCCAAGTTGGAGCTTGTATAGTAGATAATGATAATAAAATATTAAGTCAGGGTTATAATGGCCTTCCAATAGGCTGCTCTGATGATGAGTTTCCTTGGGAAAGGGAAGGAGAAGTTTTAGAAACAAAATATCCTTATGTAGTACATGCAGAACTTAATGCAATATTAAATAGCAGAGGTTCATATTTGCATGGAGCAAAAATTTATGTAGCTTTATTTCCTTGTAATGAGTGTGCTAAAGCAATAATACAATCAGGAATTAAAGAGGTAATTTATTTATCTGATAAATATGCTGATACTGCTTCTGTTAAAGCATCTAAAAGGATGTTTAAGGCCGCTGGAGTAAAAATGAAAAAATTAGAACCTAAATTAAAAAATATAAGTATCTCTTTTGATGTAAATGATATTTAATAAAATAAATATATAAGGGCTAAGAAGAATATAGGGCTTAGTCCTTTTTTATTTAAGTTGTGTTTTAAGTTTTATATATGAAAGAGTAAAAAATGAAAAAACTAAATCTATCATAAATAAGCTAATAACAACTAAAGATAGGGCAGGAATGGAATTTTTAAACAAGATATTGTGGTGTTAATAGTAATGTCAAGTCTTGAAAATAAATATATTATTATGTAATATAAAAAAGATATATTTTTTATGAACAATATTGTTAAAGATTAAAGGATAGGTGAAGTATGTTGATAGTTGTTGGCGGCATGATAGGATTAGGAAAAAGTTCTGTTGCAGAAATATTAGGTAAGCATTTTAAATCAGATGTTTTTTATGAAAGTGTAGAAGGAAATCCTATTCTACCATTGTTTTATAGTTCTGATGAAGAAGAAGTTCTTAAAAATAGATATCCCTTTTTATTACAATTATATTTTTTAAATACTAGATTTAAAAGTATTAAAGAAGCTTTAGTAAATGATAATAATGTATTAGATAGGTCTATTTATGAAGATTGGTATTTTGCAAAAAAGAACAAAGATTTAGGTAGAATAAGTGACTTAGAAATGAGTATTTATGAAGACTTATTAGATAATATGTTAGAAGAATTAGAAGAACTACCTAAAAAAGCACCAGATATTATGGTTTATTTAAAAGGATCTTTTGAAACAGTTTTAAAGAGAATAGCTTTAAGGGGAAGAGAATTTGAAATAGATGAGAGTTTAAAGGATTATTACTATTTCTTGTGGAAAGACTATGATGATTGGGTAAAAAATTGTTATAAAGCTTCAGATGTTCTTGTTATTGATATGGATGAAATGGATGTTGTAAATCGTGAGGAAGACAGAAAAAGATTAATAGAGCTAGTTGAAGCAAAATTAAAAGAAGTAAGACAAGCTAAATAAGATGTTAAATTTATATATTACTTAAAAATAAACAGTTAAGAAAGGTTTTTAGCAAAGCTAATAAATCTAGCTTAGCTGTTATTTTTTTATGTAAATTTTGAAAAAATTAAAGGGGAAATATTATGTATAAAGAGACTTTAAGAAAAGTTGTAAGTGAGAAAATTTACATAGAAAAATATATAAATAAAGAATGTGAACAATCTTTTAGTTCAAAGTTCAGAAGCTATAGTTCACAGTTAAGGAAGAAACTACTGAATAGTTTTTAAAATTATATTTCTATAAGATCTTTTAGATATTATATTATAAATATCATAATTCAGTTAAATTGAATTATTTCCTAAACTGTGAACTGTAAACTAATAAAAAGTGTTTTGTACTTTTTTATTTAAAGGAATTAAAAGAAGCATCAGATGGCATTCTCCAGTCACCACGAGGGCTTAAGGAGATTGATCCTACTTTTGGCCCATCAGGTAGAGCACTTCTCTTAAATTGTTGAGTAAAGAATCTATAAATGAATTTATCTAGCCATTTATTAATTTCTTCTTCGCTATAGTCATTTTTAAAGGCATGGTTCGCTAAAAACTTAATTCTTTCTTTTGAGGAACCATTTTTTATAAAATGATATAAGAAGAAGTCATGTAGTTCGTAAGGCCCAACAATATCTTCAGTTTTTTGGATTATTTCACCATTTTCACTTTTTGGAAGCAATTCTGGGCTAACAGGAGTATCTAATATATCTAAAAGCGTTTCAGAAACTTTAGTGTTTACCTCTTTTTCAGCAACATATCTAACTAAATACCTAACAAGGGTTTTAGGGATAGAAGGATTAACAGAATACATGCTCATGTGATCTCCATTATAAGTACACCAGCCTAAAGCCAATTCAGATAAATCTCCTGTACCAACAAGAAGTCCACCTTCTTTATTGGCTATATCCATTAAAATTTGTGTTCTTTCCCTTGCTTGAACATTTTCGTATGTAACATCATGGATATCTTTATCATGTCCGATATCCTTAAAATGTTGTAATGAAGCTTCTACAATATTAATTTCTCTTAAATCACATCCAAGCTCTTTACATAAATTTAAGGCATTATTATAGGTTCTATCAGTTGTACCAAAGCCTGGCATTGTAATTGCTATTATATTTTTATTATCTAAGTTTAATAATTTAAAAGTTTTTACAATGACTAGCAAAGCTAAAGTAGAGTCTAACCCTCCTGAGATACCAATAACTGCTTTTTTTAGTCCAATGTGTTCTAGTCTCTTTGCCAAGGCAGAAGCTTGTATATTAAATATTTCTTTACATCTCTCATCTCTTAATTTTTTATTAGAAGGAACAAAAGGTAATTTTTCAATATATCTATCAAAATTTCTGATGCTATTGTCTTTAAAAGTAAATTTTATATATTTTCCTTTAAAAGGAAGAACCTTTGAAGCATCTCTAAAGCTAATATTTTTTAGTCTTTCACTATTTAATTTATAAATATCTATAATTGAATAAATAATTTCATTATCTCTTTGAAATCTTTCATTTTCTTTTAAAATAATTCCATTTTCTGAAATAATAAGATGCCCGCTGAATAACATATCAGTTGTTGATTCATGAACTCCAGCAGAGGCATAGATATAAGAAGATATGCATCTAGCACTTTGGTTAGATATTAAAGAAGTTCTATAATCTTTTTTGCTTACTAATTCATTAGAGGCAGAAAGATTACCTATTATATTAGCTCCTAATAGTGATAGATAAGAGCTAGGAGGGATTGTAACCCAAAGATCTTCACAAATTTCAAAGGCAAACTTGCACTCTTCTGATGTAAATATTAAATTAGTTCCAAAAGGAATATCTTGTTGATAATCAAAATCTACTGTTTGATCAATTAATCCTAGACCTTCTGTAAACCAACGCTTTTCATAAAATTCACTATAATTAGGAATAAAGGATTTAGGAACAATTCCAAGAATCTTACCATTAAATATTATATAAGCACAGTTATATAAGGCATTATTATAAAGAAGAGGAGCACCTACAGCAATTAACATATCATAGTTTGAACTTTTTTTAACTAATTCTTTTATTCCTTGGTAGGACTTGTCTATTAAAGATGCCTGCATAAATAGATCTCCACAAGTATAAGAAGTGATTGCTAATTCTGGAAAAACTATTAGTTTAGCATCTTCTTTTTTTGCCTTATCTAAACAAATAGATATATTTTTTAAATTATAATCTACATCTGCTACCTTTGTAATTGGACATGCGGCAGCAACTTTTATAAAATCCATGAAAATCTCTCCAATCATTCATTAGTTTTCTTATTAAATTTATTATAACAATTATTATAAATATAATTCATAACAAAATTGTTAATAAGAATATAATTTTATCATAAAAGTTATTTGAAAGAAAATCAACGGTCACAAAATAAAAAGTGGTATAAAAAAACTCTTAAAAAGATAAAAAATATATTGTAAAAGGGTGAAAAAACTGATATAGTAAAAATGTAAAAATTTAAAAATTTCATATAAATAAAAAGGAGGTAAGGATGTGACAGCAGTAATTATCTGGATAATAATTGCAGCAATAGTTGTAATTATTGATATTACAACAAGTAATTTCTTATTTTCATTTTTTGCAGTAGGAGCCATTGCTGCCATGATATCAGAAATATTTAATGTTTCAGTAGGAACACAAATACTAATATTTTTGATGGTTAACTTAATAACAGTGGCTATTGCTTATCCTATTACTAAAAAAAATCTCAAGAAGAAAGTTGAAAGATTACCATTAATGGAAGAAAAGTATATTGGATTAGTAAAAGAAGCAGAAGAAAACATAAGAGATGAAGGGCGAATAAAGCTTGAAGGTATTTATTGGAGAGTAAAGAACATTGGGGATGAAATAAAAGCAGGAGAAAAATATAAAATAATATCTATAGATGGAATAAAATTAATTGTAAAAAAAGAGGAGGAAATATAAATGGAGCTAATTAAAACTATTATTATAGGATTTATAATATTATTAGTATTATTAATAATATTATCTTCAGTTAAAATTGTTAATACCGGATATTTATATGTGGTTGAACGATTTGGACAATACTATAAAACTTTAGAACCTGGATGGCATTTCTTAATACCTTTTGTTGATTTCGTAAGAAAAAAAGTTTCTACAAAACAACAAATTTTAGATGTACAACCTCAAACTGTTATAACTAAAGATAATGTTAGAATTTCCGTTGATAATGTTATTTTCTATAAAGTACTTAATGCCAGAGATGCAGTGTATAATATAGAAGATTATAGAGCTGGTATTATTTATACTGCTACAACAAATATGAGAAATATTATAGGTAATATGACTTTAGATGAAGTTTTATCTGGAAGAGATAGAATAAATCAAGATCTTTTAAGCATAATAGATGAAGTGACAGATGCTTATGGAATAAAAATCTTATCAGTTGAAATAAAAAATATTATACCACCAGCAGAAATTCAAGATGCTATGGAAAAGCAAATGAAGGCTGAAAGAGATAAAAGAGCTATGATTCTTCAAGCAGAAGGTTTAAGGCAATCACAAATTGAAAAGGCTGAAGGTGAAAAAAGAGCTAAAATACTTGCAGCAGAAGCAGAAAAAGAAGCTAATATTAGAAGAGCAGAAGGATTAAAAGAGTCTCAGTTGTTAGAAGCTGAAGGTAGGGCAAAAGCTATAGAAGAAATAGCAATTGCAGAAGCAGAAGCAATTAGAAAGTTAAATAAGGCAATTTTAGAATCTGGTACAAATGAAACTATTATTGCTCTAAAACAAGTTGAAGCATTAAAAGAAATGGCAAATAATCCCGCTAATAAGCTTATACTTCCAAATGAAACATTATCTTCTTTGGGAAATATAGCTGCTATAGCAGAAATATTAAAGGATGGAAAAATAAAAGAATAAAAATATTAATAAATTAGTAGCAATTTATTTTTATATGTGATATTATATACAAGTAGTTTAAAAGACTACAAAATTTATTTAAAGATCTAGAAAGATAATGAGATTCTCCGTTGTAGAGATGTAGTTATTTTATTAGTCTTTAGAATGGAGGATTTAAAATGGAAGATAAGAAAATAATTTGTAAAGACTGTGGTAAGGAATTTATATTTACAGTTGGAGAACAAGAATTTTATAAAGAAAAAGGATTTGATAATGATCCAGTAAGATGCTTTGAATGTAGAAAAGCAAGAAAAGCTCAAAATAACAGAAGATAGTAAATACTAGGTTGTAGTATTATTACTACAACCTTTTTATTTATTTATCCAAAAAAGTAAAAAAATACTAGCAATATTAACATATTTATGTTAAAATAAATTGGGTATTATACTAATACAATAAAATATTTAAAGATTTAATAGAGATTGGCTACTCCATTATAGAGATTAGTTGATATTTATTAATCTTTAGAATGGAGGATTTAAAATGGAAGATAAGAAAATAATTTGTAAAGATTGTGGTAAGGAATTTATATTCACAGTTGGAGAAAAAGAATTCTACAAAGAAAAAGGATTTGACAATGATCCTGTAAGATGCTTTGAATGTAGAAAAGCAAGAAAAGCTCAAAATAACAGAAGATAGTTAAATCAAGGCTGCGGGAAAACTGCAGTCTTTTTTTGTTTATTTTATGGAAATATTTTTTGAATACTGATAATATTAAACTAGTATTTTGGATAAATAAAGTAAGGAGGAGAAATGTTAGAATTATTTCGCAAACATGATAAGGAAACTGCAAAGGAATATGCTTATAGAGTTATAAAAAATAATATTATGATATTGAATTTAAAACCTGGTGATTTAATAAATGAATCAGAATTAGCTAATAGTCTAAACCTATCCAGAACTCCAATAAGAGAAGTTATAATGAAACTTAAGGCTGAAAAACTTATTCAGGTAAAACCTCAAGTTGGAACTTTTGTATCACATATTGATTTGAATTTAATAAAAGAGGCCCTTTTTATGAGATATACTTTGGAGCAAGAAGTTTTAAGGGAAGCCTGTATTAATTTTAAAGAAGAAAATTTATTAGAAATGGAAAAAAATTTATATATGCAAAAAATGTTATTTAATAAAAAAGATTCATTATTAGAATTTCATGAGCTGGATAATGAGTTTCATAAATTATTATTCCAAGGGGTTAATAAAGTAAATGTTTGGGAAGCAATAAGTACTATTAGTACTCATTATAAAAGAATAAGAATTATTGAACAAAAAGAGAATAATAATTATTCTGTTATAAATCACCATGAGGCTTATATTGACATAATAAAAAATAAAAAGAGTGATAAAATAGAAGAATTAATATATGCACATTTAAAATCTCCTGAAAGTAAATGGTATAAAATCATAGAGAATAATCCTGAAATACAAAAATATATGATTAACTATAATTAATGAGGAATAATAATTTATTTTTATTTAGGGGCTGTCGCACTAAATAATTAGTGTGAAGCTCCTTTTTGATGAAAAAAATAAATCCCAGACTTTAAAAGTCTAGGATTTATGGTAAAATATTTTTCATGCCTATAAAAAAAATCTTACGA
>Ga0134092_1000802_pt1 | contig 30070 bp, 20 predicted proteins | sample 3_6taG_FD_94454 | JGI IMG/M metagenome (GOLD analysis project Ga0134092, IMG submission 94454) | Switchgrass degrading microbial communities from high solid loading bioreactors in New Hampshire, USA - 3_6_20_6_A3 metaG | ecosystem: Engineered > Bioreactor > Semi-continuous > Anaerobic >... | reverse complement strand
CCTTTTGAATATTTGTCATGGATATTTAGTCAAGCCCCTAATCTAGGGAAGCCTGGTTATGTGAGCACATTTGCTGATTTTCTGCCTGGTAGCATGAAAATACCTGCTAAGGTGTTTATACCGAAATCAAAAAGAACAGAGCCTGAGAAATATGCGTGGGAGGAAGATGAATGAAAGTTTCCAATGTTTTCGATAAATGGTTGGGCGAAAAGAAGCTCAACTTAATATAGATGCACATAGGTTATAAGAATTAAAGCTTAGGTTTCTGGTTGAAAAAGTTTTATCGGTTTTCAAAACTTTTCAACCATTTTTATTAATGATTGTATTATTCATATGCGGGTTTTTTTGACGCTTACATTTATTTTTTAAATATATTTTTTTATAAAGCGAAAAATAGCCGATTGAAAAGAAAAAACGGAAGCTCTCAGATGAAACCTGAGAATTTCCGTTTTTCTTCTATTCCTATTAAATTTTACTAATTTCTATAGGGCAAAGTATTAAGCATTCCCAGTAAGTATTTTTTCAATAATGCATAGTCTATTGAATTTATATCACCGTCAAGATTAAGATCGGCAGCAGCCTTGTTTATATTTTGAGTAGACTTGCCAAGTAGATATTGCTTTAAGTAAGCAAAGTCAATAGAATTTATCTCATTATCATTGTTTAAATCACCATATTTTAATTGTGGATTTGAAGGTGTAGGTGTGGCAGGAGTAGGTGTATTGGAAGGTATGTCGCCATAGAACTGAACCATACCGGCTAAAGCACCAACTAAACCTGCGTTATAGTCTATTCCAACTTCAGAGCAAGTATATTTATCTGTTTCATCGATATATCTGTCACTACTATCCGGACCGCCAACCAAAGCACCGATTAAAACATTCTTTGCAGGACTCTTCCATTGATCCCAACCTACATATCCGCTAGCTGCTCTATGATGTGGGTGTTTTGGGTAATTGGAACCAAAACCGATAACATAAGACATGTTGGCTGGGTTGTTACCCAATATGTAATCGATTTGTGATTTTGCAAAACTCTTAGCCGATTCATCTTTATACATCTTGTAGTATACTAATGCAAGCAAACATTCAGCTGCAGTATATCTTAATGTACCCCATGAATCGAGTATTTTTAATCCACCGTTTGATGTAGGAACGCCGTTTTTCCAATAAGATAAATTGGATGATAGAGCGTCTTTATATTTAGAATCCCCGGTTAATGAAGCTCCTACAGCTGCAACAGCAAGCTTCATGTCATTCCAGCAAACTGTCCAGTTTGTAGCAGGTGAAGGTACCCATGAATTAGCATCATTTAAGTAGGAGTTGTCTTTTTCTATAGCATATAGCCACATTGCAGCCCATGCCATGTCATCCTTCCAGTCGCTGGATGAATAGAAATGGTCTGCATTACCAACTCCGGGATATTTTTTACCGAGGGCATACAATTCCTTAGCATGTGTAAGGCATTTTTCTGCGTATGACGGATCAATATTTTTGTAATTTAAATACATAAGAGAAAGTGCAGCACTATATAAACCGCATACGTCAGCAGCACCTTGTCCGGCACCCATGTAACGCACTGTTGATCTTGAACCTGTTTGCTGTTCCGGTGGTCCCCAATAGTCGTGGTCAGAAGGGTCCCCAACATGGTAATAATACTTGTCGGCGCTTACACGGCTTTTCATAATGTAGTCAGTGAAATACTTGAGAGTGGACAACATTTTATTTGTGTTTCCGGATGCGTCAAAAGCAGGTCTGAACTCATACAAGGACCAGCCTAGAATTGAAGCAGCGTATCCGTTGGTTATACCGAATTTGATATGGTCTCCACAGTCATGGAAACCTCCGGTAAGATCTGCCCCAACGTTACTTCCGTCAGTGGTATGGCATGCACCTCTCCAACTGAATACATTGTCTGCTGCCACATCTTTTCCGCACTTGTTGGCATCATAGAACCAGATGGAATACTTTAGAGCTTCAGCATAACTCGAACTGGATATGCTTGCAGCCGATGCGTTAAGAAACGGCACAATAGCAGTTGTGAGTGACATCGCAACCACTATGGCAATTGAGCATAACTTTTTCATCCTTTTATCTCCTCCCCAAAAATTTACTGTCTGTCTCTAATTCAATAATACAATATTTTCTATCAATCAACAACATCAAAATATATATAGAAAAATATTATGTTACCGAAAGAACTCTATATTTTTGGTGTTATGGAATAAAATTAGTATGAAAATAAATTATGTAATAGGGGAAGATCAAATATTAGCATGATGTGGAGCCTTTTTAACCATATCAAAGGCTTCGACAATTTTTCTTTGTACTTCCGACCTGTGTTTTTGATAGTAATCTTTACTTCTACCTTTATCGATAAAGTTTGAACAGTAGTAGGGTTTTAAATCATTTAAAACAATGGCGGCTACGTCTGCCAAGCAGATACTGCAAACACAAAATTCAGAGTTGGGCATGTTTTTTACTTTTTGAACGAAATTATGTAATTCCTCAAATACAAGGTTTTCTGTTAAGTTTTCAAGACCGGCGCTGGTTTGAAGTGCATCTCTAAGTTCTTTCATAATTATTCGCTCCTATATAGATAAATTTAAAATCTACATTTTTAGAATCAAAAATAAATCATTTTTACTTTATCGAAAAAATGAATGAGCTCATTATTGAGTTGAATTTTCAAATAAAAATGAATTTAGTCTTATGTAAAAAGCCATTGTTATATTTATTATCGGATACTATTAAAAATTGTTGATATTAATTTTGATCTATGTATTTAAAAAACTTTTATATCAATTAATTCTGAATGGTTGTTTATATTTCTTGATATATTCTGTACAGATTTAGATTATCATTATATAATTAAATTAGCATTTAGTTTTATTTTGTATATAGTTAACCGTTATAAAATTGAAATAATTTTCAAGGTTATCTAAGTTAAATTGAAGGTTGGAAAGCTTTTACCATTACTTTAATTTCCTTAATTTAATTTATTGCCGTGGAAATTTAACTTGTCCTTGTAAAATTGTTTTCACTAATTGAAATAGATAACTTAACTAAGATTAAATTCAAAAGCTGATTATTTAATCGACGGATTGCAATAAATTATTAAATATATAAAGAAATATTAAAAAGGGGAGGATGTTATGAAGAAAATAAAAATGACCTTCAGGAAACTTTCGAGAGCTATTGCAATAGCACTGATAGCCTCTATGATGTCATCTTTATTGGTTTCCGAACAAAAAATTCAGGCAGCTACTTCACCGCGTGCAGGAGATTCTTACTATAATTACGGTGAAGCATTACAGAAAGCTCTTCTTTTCTACAAGGCAAATCGCCTTGGTGACCTACCGGATGATTATATCTTACCTTACCGTACAGATGCAGCAATGACTGATGGACAAGATGTGGGCCTTGACCTTACAGGAGGCTGGGCGGATGCCGGTGATGGAATTAAATTTACTCACACCATATCCTATGCTGCAGCACAGTTGGGTTGGGATGTATATGAGTACCGCGATGCCTTTAAAAAATCAGGTCAGTTGGATGTTATTCTTGATGAAATTAAATGGGGTACCGATTTTCTAATAAAAGCACACCCCGAACCGGATGTATTGTACTATATGTGCGGATATAACGAATCCGACCATGGTTGTTGGGTTGCCCACGAGATGCTTGATTATATGACTGACAGGAAATCCTTTGTGCTTAATCCTTCAACTCCGGGTTCTGATGTAGCAGGTATGACTGCTGCGGCTTTAGCAATTGCATCAATTATATTTGAAGAAACTGATCCTCAGTATGCAGAAACATGCTTAAAACATGCTAAAGAGGTTTTTGCCTTTGGTGACAAATATAGAGGAAGAAATCCTCTCGACGTATTATATCCATCGGGCAGCTATTTGGACGATCTTGCGTGGGGTGCAATATGGTTGTACATAAAAACCAATGATTCTACTTATCTTGAGAAGGCAAAATCCTGTTTGCCTCCAACAGCATTAGGAGGAGGACATACCCATTGTTGGGATGATGTCAGCTATGGTGCGGCATTGAAAATTGCCCAAGTTACTCACGACGATGCCTATGTTGCAATGGTTGAGAAAAACCTTGATTATTGGCTGCCGGGAGGCGGAATTACATATACACCGGGAGGATTGGCATGGCTTTCTCCTTGGGGCTCATTGCGTTATGCTACAACAGCAGCCTTTTTGGCCTTTGTTTGGGCTGATGACAAAACAGTTGGTACAGCTTCAAAGAAAGAGGCATATCGCCAATTTGCAGAAAGACAGATAAACTATGCCTTAGGAGATAACCCTCGTAAGGGAAGCTATGTAGTAGGATTTGGAGAGAATGCACCGGAACATCCCCATCACAGAACTTCCCACGGTTCGTGGACAAGTATGCTTGATGTACCCGGTTTCCATCGCAATATTCTCTATGGTGCATTGGTTGGAGGACCTAATTCCGATGACGGCTGGGTAGATGACATTACCGATTACAGATTGAATGAGGTAGCCATAGACTACAATGCTGGTTTTGTCGGCAGTTTGGCAAAAATGTATGACATGTATGGGGGAGAGCCTCTTAAAGACTGGCCAAAGCCTGAAGATTTTAGAGCGAAAGAAGATAATTTCCCTGAATACTTCTGCCGTGCTTGGATAATTTATGAAGGATACGGTTCAATGAACATAATGTTCCAAGTAAATAACCGCTCGGCTCATCCGCCGAAAATGAAGGATAAACTGTCTGTTCGTTACTTTATGGACCTTACAGAGCTGTTTGAAGCAGGCAAGGGATTGGATGATGTATCCATAACTCTTGGAGAACACCAAGGTGCAAAACTTATCGGTTTACAGCACTACAAGGATAATATATACTACTTTACATTAGATTTCACAGGAACAAGGATTATGCCTACCGAATGGGAAATGTGTGAAAAGGATGCCACTGTAACAATAAAATATAAAGACGAGAAAATAGGTTCCAATGAAAATGACTGGTCCTATCAAAATTTGAGAAAGGATCCGGATTATGATGCCACATCCTTTGCCGGTTTGACTCCATACATACCTGTGTATGACGACGGTGTGCTTATCTTTGGTGAAGAACCGGGAGGAGTAACACCAGCTCCATCTACTAAACCGACACCAACTCCAACTCCTGGTGCTCCGGAAGTTGTTTATGGGGATTTGGATGGAAATGGAGAGATTAATTCCATAGATTTTGCATTGTTAAAGGGTGTATTATTGGGTATTAGGCGTACAAATGTAGATATGGCAGCGGCTGATGTAAATGTCGACGGTGATGTAAATTCTATAGATTATGCATTATTGAAGAAATATTTGCTGGGACAAATTAAAGAGTTGCCATATAGAACTTGATGCAAATAACATATAGGTAATCCTAAATCACTTATTTGGCATTGGGAATTTAGTATTTAAGATTTCATGCGAACTAAGGTTTTTGCTTTTGCAGAGACCTTAGTTTTTTATTTTTACTTATGCTCAAGCAATTATAAAGTAGCTTGAAAAAAGAGAATTATGGTATTTGAATTAAATTTTGAATTAAATAAGAAAAGGTAAATATAATTACAAGGAAGTTGAACTATACTGCCTAATTTTACTTTTTTATAGTGTTAAAATCCAATAGTATTTTCTCGCTATTTAAAGTATAATTCAATATAATGAATATAGTAGTTTAAGTTGCAAATGAAATATTAAATTTATTCATGAGTTTAAATATGGCAATAACACTATTTTAAGGAGGGACAAAAAATGAAATCATATCGCAAAGAACTATATTTTAATCTGCCGACTAGGAGAGGTTATGTTAATATCACTCCACAGGTTCAGGCGTGTATAGATGAAAGTGGTATAAAAGAGGGATTGGTTTTAGTTAATGCAATGAATATTACTGCAAGTGTATTTGTGAATGATGATGAACCGGGATTGCACCACGATTTCGAAAAGTGGTTGGAAAAGTTGGCACCGGAAAAACCCCATAGCCAATACAATCACAATGGTTATGAAGACAATGCCGATGCCCATCTTAAACGTCAGATTATGGGACGTGAAGTTGTGGCTGCTATTACTAATGGAAAACTCGACTTTGGAACTTGGGAACAGATATTTTATGGAGAATTTGATGGAAAGCGTCAAAAACGTGTACTTGTGAAGATAATTGGTGAATAGAATTATTTAATGGTAGCATGGAAGTAAATTGTTTTTTATGGGATTTTATTAGTTTACATAAGTGTTGAAATTTTTGTTTAATTTTAAGGGGGTATACTATGAGGTTTTTGGGGAATATTATCTGGCTTTTATTTGGGGGCTTTATTGCAGCTATTGGATGGTTTGTTTCCGGTTTGCTTCTCTGCATAACAATTATAGGTATACCCATGGGACTTCAGTGCATGAAGATAGCCGGTTTGGTTTTATGGCCTTTCGGTAAAGAAGTGGAGATCGGTAGATTTGGGGTAGGAGGACTTCTTTTAAATATAATATGGTTGATTCTTTTCGGTTGGGAACTTGCTTTATCCCATTTAATAATCGGTTTGATTTTTTGTATTACAATTATAGGAATACCCTTTGGGATTCAACATTTTAAACTTGCAAAACTTGGACTCATGCCCTTTGGAGCAAAAATTTATTAATGCTTTGTTCGATATTTTAAGATAGTTTTTATGGAGGTTAATTGATGTGAAAGGATGTATAGTTTATTTTTCCGGTACTGGAAATACTGAATTTGTTGCAAAGACCATAAAGGATGAATTTGAAAATAGAAATGTACCTTGCGATACCTATGAGATTACCAAAAACAAAGGGTTTGAAGATAAGTATGATTTCTATGTTTTTGGAGCACCTATCTATGCTGAGTTGTTTCCGGAAGTTTATACCGAATGGGTTAAAAAGCATATAACAAAGGGAAACGGCAGAAAGTGCATTGTTTATTCTACCCAAGCAAATAATTTGGCGTGCGGGCCTGCTACTTTTGCTAAAGATTTGAAGAAAATAGGGTTTAATGTGGTTATTGAAGATTGTATTGTAATGCCCAATAACTACTATTTGGTTTTGTTTAAAAAGTTTACCGAGCAGCAGGTTAAGGATGCTGTAAAAGAAGCAAGGGAACGGGCAAAAATAATTGTAGATAAATTTTTAAACAACGAAACACGGCTTATCTCTGCAAAGGGAAGAGAAATATGGGCAAAACCGGTTTTTAGGCTATTTGTGATATGGTCTAAAAAATGGGCCAAAAAGGCACTGGCTGTTGATATGGATAAATGTACACGATGTGGATTATGTCAAAAAGGATGTCCTGTAAACAATATTGAGGTAAGTAGTGACAAGGTTACCTTTTTTGAAAAATGTATTTCATGCCAAAGGTGTGTACACAAGTGCCCGGCAAATGCTTTTTTATACAAGAATAAGGAAGTTGATCAATATAAATTGATATTGAAATAGTACATGCAAAGTTGCTTTAAATAACCTAATCTATATGCCAAACTTCGAACTAACATAAAAGAAGACTTTATACAAGAAAAATTGGTTTGATTCATATACCTGTGTAATAAGTATTATATTGAAATGAAGAAAGGAGTTTGGTATATGAAAAGAGATAGCGTATTGTCAAAAATGTTGGTTGGAATTTTTTTTATGTGTATACCCGTGACTGTATATGCAAATTCATCTTGGCACTGGGTTACCATGAGTCCAATGAATATACTGCCTTATGTAATCATTTTTACCTTAATTGTTGAAATAACATCGGTTTTTGTATTGGGCAAGGTAAAGAATTTTAGAAGGGTATTTTATGTTATATCCCTTGCCAATTTATTCTCTTTCCTTGCCCCATATATTGAAAGAGCTTATCGTTTCATTCCGACAAGTGGCTTTAGGATATCGGCAGCTTTTAATAAAGGTCCGTATTACATAGTATTGACAGGCTACTTGCTTTTAACTTTAATTATTGAATTACCGACAGCATTTCTATTATTAAGAAAACACTCCGATAACAAAAAAATGTTAGCAATATCTATTTTAGGCTCAAATATTGTTACAACTGTTGCAGTTGCAATAATTGAAAGGATTCTTTGCATCGGACAATGGTAGATATGTCGAGGAAATTTCCTTTACTATTATATGAATTTTGAACCTAAAAAATTTAACAAAAATGTATTTAGACAAATTAGGTATGATAAGGTAAAATAAATAAATGTAGTATTATATATTACTCTAAGGAGTAGGGAGGAGTCTTAAGGTGAAAAAATTGAAGTTTCTATCAGGATTGATTGTGTTTGCAGCAATTATAAACCTATTTTCTTTTAATTCAAGCGTCAAAGCAATAACCGAGGCTGAACAATCAAAACTTAGTGAAGCGGTAATACTTTACATAGGAAGTTCTGATGCTTATGTTAATACAGTGAAGACCAAAATAGATGTTGACAATAGAAAAATTGTTCCAATTATTAAGGAAGGCAGGACATTGGTTCCTGTAAGATTTGTATCGGAAAGTTTAAAAGCTGATGTTGATTGGGATAGTGCCAATTCCATTGTCACAATCAAATTAGGTGAGAATACTGCAATCTTAAAGCCTGGAAAGAAAATCATGGCACTAAACAATAATCCGGTAGAGCTGGATGTGGCTCCCGAAATTATTGAAGGTAGGACTTATCTTCCTCTTAGAAGGTTGGTAGAAGATGTTTTGAATAAAAATATTTTTTACGACAGAAACGTTATAATTATTAGTGAAAAGGATACTGTTTTTGACAAGGATGAAGATAAGAAATTAATTGATGATTTGATATATATATTTGGGCAAGATTATGCAACTATTCATATATCCGGAGGATATTCCCATAGCGCGGCAATAAAGAGAGACGGAACAGTTTGGGAATGGGGTGAAACTCTTAGCGGCAATAAGTTGACACCTGAAAGGATAGAAAGTTTAGAAAGAATTATAGATATATCTGCAGGAAACAAATATACACTGGCCTTGAAAATAGACGGTACTGTTTGGGCTTGGGGTACCAATAAGTATGGAAACCTTGGAGACGGTACTCAAATAGATAGAGAAACTCCGGTAAAAGTTAAAGGGGTAACCAAAATTAAGCGTGTTGCAGCATCCTATGGAGGACACTGTCTGGCTTTAAACAGTGACGGCAAAGTATGGGCATGGGGAAATAACTCTTATGGGCAACTGGGTATTGGAGATAAAGAAACAGTACTTACTCCGGTTGTGATTGATAAACTAACTCAAATTGAGGATATAGCTGTAGGATATAACTATTCTGCTGCCCTTGACAAGGAAGGCAATGTTTGGGTTTGGGGGAATAATCAAAGCAGTTATCCCCAAAAAGTAAAAGGATTAAATAATGTTATTGATATATCAGCGGGACAAAGCCATATGCTCGCTCTAAGAAATGACGGAACGGTATGGATCTGGGGAAATTTTGAGGGAATGCCTGTATACAGAGGCCAGGTAAAGAACAATGTGGATTCATCGGTACCGGTAAAGGTTGAGGAATTAAAAAGTATAATTGCTATTGCTGCTCAAGGCGGATACTCAGCAGTGTTAAAGGATGACGGCAGTATGTTTGTGTGGGGCTATTTGGGTAATAATTCGGAGTTGGAAGACAAATTAGTTCCTACGAAGATAGAGGAATTAAATGGAGTTAAGGAAATAGCAGCAGGAGGGGGACATTTACTGGCACTTAGAGATGACGGTTCCCTTTGGGGGATTGGTGAAAATTCCCACGGACAAATCGGTGATGGTACAAAGATTTCAAGAACTGAACCTACTGCAGCATTCTTTAATAAAGATCCTTTGGTAGTAACTGAAGTCATTGTTGAGGAGAGACCTTTTGAGTACAAATTTGACGATGCTACGGTAGAAGAATTGGATAAGTTGGCTGATGAACTTTTAACCAAATATCAATACAATCAAGATAAAAAATTTATTGACCGCAGTAATATGAAGGTAGTTGTTGCCAATAATACATGGGAATTTATAAATGCTATCGGATCAAACCGTGAAATAATTCTCAAATCCGATGCTACATACGATATTACCTCGGCTTTAAATGAAGGTATAGACAATGAAAAGGTTTATATAAGAGAGATATATGACGGACCTGAATTGGTAATTAGTAATGTTGAAAATCTTATAATAAGATCGGAATCGAGTAAACTGGCAAATATAATGGTTAGTCCTACTTATTCTAACGTATTGAATTTTGAAGATTCAAGAAATATAGTTATCGAAGGAATAAATGCAGGACACGGTTCCGAAAAGGGTAAATGCAGAGGTGGAGTATTTTCCTTTGAACGCTGCAGTAATATATATATAAATAATTCTATCTTGTATGGCTGCGGCAAAGAGGGTATTACACTTTCAAATGTTGAGAACTTTGTTTTTGATAATTCAATAGTTGAGGACTGCACTTATCACTTAATGACTATAAAAGAATCAAAGGATGTTGTTTTCAATAATTCAAAATTCAGAAATACAGAAATGTTTGATTTGATAAATATTTCGGACAGCAAAAATGTACTGTTTAATTCCTGTGAGATAAGTGACAATGAAACAATTTCTAACGAACATATTTTTAATTTAAGTAATGTTGAACCTAAGTTAATAGTTAAAGATACTGTTATAAAGAACAATACAGCCGGCTATTTGCAAAAATACAAAGAAGATATATATTTTAGCAATATCACTTCAGACAATAACAACTTTGCAAATGAAGTATATGAAATTGACTAAATACTAAATTGATATATTCTGTAAATTGATTTTAAAAAGTATACAAAAAATACAAAAAGCTCTTATTTAAAACATAGGAGCTTTTTTTCTAGGCTTTTTGCCTGCTCGGAAAAAGGTTTCAAAAATATGGCGGTTTATGTTGTACAGCAAAAATGATACAATATATATACTATTTTGCGGGGCTGGAAAATAAGATACTTAGTGTATTGGCAAAAGAGCTTTTCAAAGCCGCAAATATATATTTTTTAAAATTACTTCAAAAGAAAACTTGGGGGGTTAAAATGTTTAACAAAAAGAGAGGGAAAATGTTTATTGCAGCTTTTATTGCTGTAATGTTATCTATTAATGTATTACCGATGAATATTTTTGCTGCAAATGCTTGGGATGCCTATTCCAATTTCATTCCCAATGACACACCTGTGGTTAAGCGTCAACTTAGGGGGACTTGGATTAGCACCGTGATAAACCTTGACTGGCCTTCTGTCAATGTAAAAAATATAGCAAATGATGAAGAGAGAATACGAAAGAGTAAAGAAGAGCTTATTGCTATTTTAGACAAAGTAGCTGAGATGAATATGAATGCGATATTTTTCCAGGTTAGTCCCGAGGCTGATGCGTTTTACAAGTCGGATATAGTACCCTGGTCAAGATATTTAACAGGAACTTTTGGCAAAGATCCGGGATTCGACCCGCTTGCTTTTGCCATTGAAGAAGCCCATAAGCGAAACCTGGAACTTCATGCATGGTTTAATCCCTACAGGGTATCAATGGATATGAAGGATTCCACCAAAGCATCTCTTAATATAAATAAGAGTGTTTATAAAGAGCATCCTGAATGGATAAAAAGTTCCATGGACAGGTTTGTAGTGGATCCCGGAATCCCGGAAGCAAGAAAGTGGGTAATAAACCGTGTTATGGAAGTAGTTAACAATTATGACGTGGATGGGGTTCACTTTGATGATTATTTTTATTATGAGAAAACCATAGGCGAGCTTAAAGATGAAGATACCTACAAGAAATATAACAATGGTCAGTTTTCAAATATAGGAGATTTTAGAAGAAATAACACTTACCTATTGATAAGTGAACTTTCACAGGAGATAAAAAATACAAAACCATGGGTAAAGTTTGGTGTAAGCCCTTCGGGAATTTGGGGAAATAAAAAGGACGGACTTCCAAATGGAACAAATACTAAGTCTAGTTATACCAATCACAGCCACAATTTTGCCGACACAAGAAAATGGGTTATGGATGAAATTATTGACTATATCGCACCACAGATTTACTTTTCCTTTGGATACTCTGCAGCACCTTACGGTGAGCTGGCAACATGGTGGTCTGATGTTGTCCGGGGAAAAAATGTTCATCTGTATATAGGCATGGCTTTGTATAAAGTAAATGACAGCACCGACACTTATTTTACCGGTAATGACGGTGTTCCCGAATTTACAAGGCAGCTTAAGTTTAATACTACCAAGCCTGAGATAATGGGAGATATAATGTTTAGGTTTGCAAATTTGAACGATGCCAAAAAGCAGCCGGTTGTGAACACTATGAAAAATTTGAGAAGCACCAAAGCTCTTGTTCCGGTAATGAGCTGGAAGGGTGGTTCGGCCCCAGACACACCATCAAACGGAAAATTGGAGATTGTATCAAACAGAATCAAACTGACTTGGACAGATAATGACTCTGACACGGCCTATTATGCAATTTACCGCTTTAGTATAGACGAAAATGCCGATACTACTTCCGATGCAAGTGCAAAGAATCTTATTGCTACTGTAAGAAAATCTGCGGATGGAGTACAGGAGTATACGGACACAGGCTTGTATGATGTCGAAAAAGTATATTATATTGTTACGGCTCTGGATCGATTACACAATGAAAGTAACGGACTTACAATTTCGACAAAGCAATCCAAGTACTTTAAGGATGTAGGACTTAAACACTCTTGGGCCATTAACGCTATTGATTCTCTATATGAGAAAGGCATAATAAAAGGTGTTGGAGATGGAATATTTAGTCCGAGTACCAATACCAAAAGAGCTGATTTTACCATTATGACGGTAAAAGCCTTGGGGTTTGAAGCAGATTTTACAGATAATTTTATTGATGTAAAACAAGATGCTTATTATTACGATTCGGTGGGTATTGCAAAGCAACTTGAAATTGTAAAGGGAATGGGAGAATTGTTTGTTCCTGAAGGAAATATAACAAGGCAGGATATAATGGTTATTATGCTTAGAGCTTTGGAGGCTAAAGGAATAACCTATGAAAAGGACGGTAATGATTATCTCGCAGTGTATAGTGATAGAAACCAAATTAGTGATTATGCAAAAGATGCAGTGGCAATTATGACAAAGCTGGGAATTGTACAGGGATATGATGGAAAGTTCAATCCCAAGCAGAATGCTACAAGGGCTGAAATTGCAGTGATACTGCAAAATGTCTTGGATAAGGTATTTAAGTAGGAATATAAATAAATTGAATATTGCTTTATTATATTTATAAAAGAGATTGAAAATTAACTTTGAGTCTCTTTTATAAATGATATTTTAAACAAGGTAGCGATACTTACTTTTGCATAAATGATATTGCCTATGAAAAATAGTTAAGCTATAAGCGATTTATTTGTTGACAATTATTGTAGCATCATATATGTGATGGTATAATGTATAATATATAATAAGCGTAGTCCACTTACTATTACCTTTCACCGAATTCTTGGTGTTTATAAGGTAAAGATAGATGGGTTACAATCAATATGTTAAGGCAATATTACCTGTCAAAATTTAAGTGTTGAGCAAATACAAAAAGGCTCAGTTACGACAGGGAATTTCCTTATAACCTTATCAACCAAGTTAGACGATAATAATAAAAGGTCAAATGAAGGAGGAAAATTGAAATGGAAAACATGCCTAAGGTAAAAATCGGTATTGTAGCAGTTAGTCGCGACTGCTTCCCCGAAGAATTGTCAGTAAACAGAAGAAAGGCACTTGTAGAAGCTTACAAAAAGAAATATGGTGCAGAGGATATATACGAATGTCCTATATGTATAGTAGAAAGTGAAATACATATGGTTCAAGCTCTTGAAGATATAAAAAAGGCAGGCTGTAATGCTTTATGTGTATATCTTGGCAACTTTGGTCCGGAAATTTCAGAAACATTGCTGGCAAAACATTTTGAAGGGCCTAAGATGTTTATCGCAGCTGCTGAAGAGAGCCAGAACGATTTATCTGACGGACGTGGTGATGCATACTGTGGTATGCTAAATGCAAGCTATAATTTAAAGCTTCGCCATGTAAAGGCATATATTCCAGAATATCCTGTAGGTACTGCTGAAGAATGTGCCGATATGATAAATGAGTTCGTACCTATTGCTAGGGCATTGGTTGCTATATCCGATTTAAAGATTATTAGTTTTGGTCCAAGACCGCTGAACTTTTTAGCTTGTAACGCACCTATAAAGCCTTTGTATGATCTTGGTATCGAGATAGAAGAGAACTCTGAGCTTGACCTTTTTGAAGCTTTCAATAAGCATGCAAATGATCCTAGAATTCCTGAAGTTGTAAAGGATATGGAAGCAGAACTCGGTGAAGGTAATAAAAAGCCTGAAGTTCTTGAAAAATTGGCACAGTATGAATTAACTCTCTTGGACTGGGTAGAAGCTCACAAAGGATATAGAAAATATGTAGCCATTGCAGGTAAATGCTGGCCTGCATTCCAGACTCAGTTTGGATTTGTTCCTTGCTATGTAAATAGCCGCTTGACAGGACGTGGTATTCCTGTATCCTGTGAAGTTGATATTTACGGTGCATTAAGTGAGTTTATCGGTACTGCGGTATCCGACGATGTTGTTACATTGCTTGATATCAACAATACTGTACCTGAAGATATGTACAAGGAAGCTATAGAAGGTAAATTCAATTATACCCATAGAGATACTTTTATGGGCTTCCATTGTGGAAATACATGTTCCAAGAAATTAACAACATGTACTATGAAGAATCAGAAGATTATGGCAAGGAGTCTTCCGGAGGAAGTTACCAACGGTACTCTTGAAGGAGATATCATTCCTGGTGACATTACATTCTTCAGATTGCAGTCTACAGCAGATACAGAGCTTCGTGCGTACATTGCACAAGGAGAAGTACTTCCTGTGGAAACCAAATCTTTTGGCGGCATAGGTGTATTTGCTATACCGGAAATGGCAAGATTCTATCGTCATGTGTTGATTGAAGGCGGTTTCCCGCACCATGGCGCAGTTGCCTTCGGACACCACGGTAAGGCTCTGTATGAAGTATTTAAATATTTGGGAGTAAAATTTATTGGATTTAACCAGCCAAAAGGTATGCTCTATAAGACAGAGAATCCTTTCGGATGATTAAAAACAAGTTATAGATTATATTGTTAAATAGCTTTAGAAATAACCTAATACTATGGTAAAAGAATATTAAGGTATAAAAAACTTCCGCTTTTTGCTGTGGCAAAATCATGGCGGAAGTTTTTTTATACCTTATACAACTTTTTTATATTCTCCACTTTCTTTCATGACAGTAATAAAGACTTTTACAATCTCTGGGTCGAATTGAGTGCCGGAGTTTCTTTCCAGTTCTAAAAAAGCTTCATCAATGTTCATACTATCGCTGTAAGGTCGCTCTGACAGCATTGCATCAAAGGAGTCGGCTACACATAATATTCTTGCTCCTAAGCTGATGGAATCACCGGCAAGACCATGAGGATATCCAAGCCCGTCATATCTTTCGTGGTGATGTAAAACATAATCAATAAGTTGGTTCATGCTAAGCGGTTCGAGAATGTTTGCGCTGTATATGGGGTGCTGTCTGATAATATCAAGTTCTGAGTCGGTCAGTTTTCCTGTTTTGCTCAATATCAGTTTTGGTACTTCAACTTTTCCGATATCATGGAGCAATCCTGCATATTGCAGCATACTTATATCCTTTATGCTTAAATTTAGGGCTTTACCGATCAAAACCGAATAATGGGCAACACGTTCGCAGTGGCCTCTGGTATATTCATCCTTGGCTGATATGGTACTCAGCAGTGCTTTGAATACACCTATCATATGCTGATGGTCCGAGCTAATATGTTTTTTTAGCTTTTCCAAAACATCTTGATAAAAATGAATTTTATCTTTACCAAGATTTTTAGAGTGATAAAGAGCCATATCAGCTTGATTGATGAGGTCATCTTTTGTGGCTGCCAATTCCGGATATACCGAAAGTCCCATGGATAGGGTTATATTGCTGAAAGAATTGTTTTCGAAATATTTAAATTTATTCTTTTCAAACAGATTACGCATTTGGTGAGCCATTCGACTTGCCGATTGCAAATCAAAACCGGGGAGAATGACTGCAAATTCGTCACCTCCATACCTGCAAACGATATTTTCGCTGCCTGCAGCTTCTTTTAATATGGAAGCTGTTCCTTTTAATATGCAATCGCCGTAGTCGTGACCATTTACGTCATTGCACATCTTAAAATTGTCTATATCAATCATTACTAAGGCAATTGGCGTGTTATTTTTTTTTGACTTTTCGATTTCTTTGTCCAAAGCTGTATTGAAAAATCTGTGATTGTAAGCACCTGTCAGGTCATCGGTTACAGAAAGCAGTTCGAGTTTACATTTTTGCTCGTGTAACTTTTGCTTTTGAATTTCCTGAAAGTTTGCAAACATTGACACTATTATTGTGCAAATAACAGTGAGCATTTTAGAAGTCAATCCTGCTAATATACTGAACATGGGATTTATTGTATATGCAAATATCAGAATGGATATTTCAATAAAATTAGTGAATAATCCAATGGACAAACCGAAAAAACGAAAACGGTAAGCAAGGTATATTGCAACAAATATCTGAAATTGCCCTACTATTTGTTTAAAACTTTCATTTTCGGTTGGACGCAAAAGCAGCAAGGACATAGAAATATATATAATTTCGACAAATATAAACTCAAAAACATTTACCGGACTTCTAAAATATGTTTCTTTTATAGAATTAAGTTTTAATTTAAGCGGTTTTAAAAGATTGATTTTTTTAGTCATTGGCCTTATCTCCTAAGTGTTTATTTTTTTGTCAAAATTAAATAGGGTAAAATGTATGTTTTGATTTACTGTTTTATAAAAAAAGACACACTATATTATAGCATAGTTTTCAATTTTGCCCAATAATTTGTAAAAAATTGTTTGATTTAACCTCAAGATCGATCTATATGCGTCTGCAAGAAATGCAAAGTTTTTTATTTTTTCTCAATAGGTTAATAAAGTAATGTATTTGGACTTAAATTCTTAGTAAGCTTTCTGGTACACAAACTCCTTGATTTGAATATCTATAGAATGAGTGTTTAATCAAGGAGATGATGGGATTGGAAAGGTTTGTTCTACCTAAAAACTTTTTAATGGGTACTGCAACTGCCAGTGTACAGATTGAAGGTGGGGATAGAAATAATACTTGGTATAAATGGTGCGAAGAAGGTCGTATTAAAGATGGTTCCCATTGTATTACCGCATGTGATCACTGGAACAGGGTTGAAGAGGATACGGAACTTTTGAAAGAGTTAAACGTAGATACTCACAGAATGAGTCTTGAATGGAGCAGAATAGAGCCAAAACCGGGAGTGTTCTCCAATGAGGCTATTGAGCATTACAGATATGAGATAGAACTGCTTATAAAAAACGGAATAACTCCTTTTATTACCCTTCATCATTTTTCAGAACCCCTTTGGTTTGATGAGATGGGAGGATGGGAAAAGGAAGAAAACTCCCGGTATTTTTTAGAATACACACAATATGTTGTTGAAAAGCTTGGAGACCTTGTTTGCGATTGGGTAACTTTCAACGAACCCAATGTCTATACAAAGTTTGGATATATTTTTGGAATTTGGCCTCCGGGGAAAAGAAGCCTTTTAAAAAGCTTTAAGGTATATACCCAACTTATTAAAACCCATATAAAAGCCTATGAAATTATTCACAGGGTCAGAAGTTCAATGGGCTTTACAGGCAAAACCAATGTTGGATTTGCCATGCACATACGCATATTCTGCGGCATTTCTACTACCGGTAAAATGATAGCTAAATTGGTGGACTACTTTTTTCATGAACTGTATATGGAAGGAATGATAAAAGGAAAGATTAAATTTCCGCTATCAAAAAAAGGTTACAAATGTCGAAAAGGTAATTATGTAGATTTTATAGGGATAAACTATTATACGAGAAATATAGTTGAGTTTGAACTTAGTCCCTCTAACCTTTTCCACAGTTTAAGATGCGATAACAGACTGGAGAAAAATGATCTCGGTTGGGACATATATCCTGAGGGAATATATATAGTATGCAAAAAATACTATGAACGATATAAATTGCCAATATATATAACGGAAAACGGAATAAGCGATAAAAACGATTCAAAACGCCCGAGATTTATAGTTAATCACTTGGCAAATGTAGCAAAGGCAATAGCTGAAGGAATCGATATTCGAAGATATTATCATTGGACTCTTATGGATAACTTTGAATGGCTAGAAGGTGAAAACGCTTATTTTGGTCTCTATCACTGTAATTTTAAAGACCAGAAAAGAACGATACGACGTTCCGGTAAACTCTACAGCAAGATTTGCAAAGAAAAAAAGTTAACGGAGGAAATGATGCAAGAGTTCTTAAAAGTTTGATTTTTCTAGACGCGGCTTAAATTAATTAAATTTTGGAAAAGATTTAGAAAGTTTTGTATTGACCTGAAATAATATTGGGTATATAATTATACAAGAACATATGAATATATGTTCATATGTATATGTTATGATTGAGGAGAGTGTAAATGAACAATCCAATGAATGGTAAAGATGCTTTCAATTGCAATTGCAACATAATTCATCAAGATATTGTCGATAGTGTAAGATCCAATATGCCTGCGGAGGAAAATCTTTATGATGTTGCTGAACTTTTTAAGGTGTTTGGAGATACTACAAGGATAAAAATAATTTATGCTTTATTTGAGTCTGAAATGTGTGTATGCGATATAGCAAATCTTTTAAATATGACGCAATCTGCTATTTCACACCAGCTTAGGGTATTAAAGCAGGCAAGACTTGTAAAGTATAGGAGGGAGGGTAAAATTGTATATTACTCATTGGATGATGAGCATGTAAGGCATATATTTAATCAGGCATTAGCCCATGTAAACGAATAGAACTTTTGAATATATTGGAATTGAAGAAGGGGTTACTATGGAAAATGCAAAAGAATTAATATTAGAAGGACTTGATTGTGCAAATTGTGCAGCAAAAATTGAACAAGAAGTTAAAAAAATAAGAGGTGTTAAGAATGCTTCGGTAGATTTTGTTTCAAGCAAGCTTAGTATCGAAGCAGAAAATAAAGATGTTTTAACCGATATAACAGTTGCTGTAGCAAAGGTTGTTAAGAATATTGAAGTAGATATAAAAGTAGTTGAACCGGAAAATAGAAGCGATAATTTAAATGTTTTTAGTGAGTTGCTTAACCAAAAGACTTTGATAAAATTCGGTTCCGGAATAGTGTTGTTTCTTATTCCGCTTATATTTTCACTTCCGTCTTGGATTGAACTTTTAATGTTCATTGCCAGTTACTTAATTTTTGGAGTAGATGTAATTTATAAGGCATATAAAAATCTCTTGGGAAAGAGCTTTTTTGATGAAAACTTCTTAATGAGTATTGCAACCCTTGGAGCTTTTGCTATTGGTGAATATGCCGAAGGGGTTGCAGTAATGCTGTTTTACCAGGTTGGAGAAATGTTTCAGGATATGGCTGTAAACCATTCCAGAAATTCTATTAAAGCTTTGTTTGATTTACGTCCGGACTACGCCAACTTGGAAGTTGATGGAGAAATAAAAAAGGTTTCTCCTGAAGAAGTTAAAGTTGGTGATTATATTGTTATTAAACCTGGAGAAAAAGTACCTTTGGATGGTAGGGTTGTAGAAGGAAGATCGGTTATTGATGCTTCAGCTTTAACTGGGGAATCCCTTCCCGTTGAAGTTGAACCGGGAGACGAGATTTTATCGGGGGTTGTCAATAAAATAGGCCTTATAACCGTTGAGGTAACAAAGGAGTTTCAACAGTCAACGGTTTCGAGAATTCTGGACTTGGTACAGAATGCCGGAAGTAGAAAGGCTGCTACCGAAAACTTTATTACCAAGTTTGCTAGATACTATACACCTATAGTTGTTTTAATTGCTGTATTGCTGGCGTTTATTCCTCCGATATTTACCGGTTGGGCCAATATAGCTCAGTGGATTAACCGAGCTTTGGTATTTTTGGTAGTGTCTTGCCCTTGTGCTTTGGTTATATCTATACCTTTAGGATTCTTTGGAGGAATTGGCGGTGCATCCAAAAAGGGAATATTAATTAAAGGCAGTAATTATTTGGAAGCACTAAATAATATTGATACTGTAGTATTTGATAAAACCGGTACACTGACAAAAGGAATATTTAATGTAAGTGAAATAAAAACTATGGATGGTTTTTCGCAGGAGGAGCTTCTAAAATTAGCTTCCTATGCAGAAAGTTTTTCCAACCATCCTATTGCGGCAGCCATTTTAGATAAATACCAAGGTAAAGTCGATAAAAGCATAATTAAAGAACATACAGAAATAGCCGGCTATGGTATAAAGGTAGTTGCTGAAGAAAAAGAAATACTTGTCGGAAATTCAAAACTGTTGAAAAGGGAAAATATTGATATACCTAAAGCCGATGAGGCAGGAACTATAGTATATGTGGCAGTAGACAAAAAATGTGTCGGATACATTGTAATATCGGATCAGTTGAAAGCTGACTCGGCAGATACTATAAAAGAGCTTAAAAAAATGGGAGTAAGAAGAACTATTATGCTAACCGGAGACAATAATGCTACAGGGCTGAAAATAGCAAGGGAATTAGGGTTAGATGCAGTACATTCAGAACTACTTCCGGACCAGAAAGTTGAGAGATTTGAAGAACTTTATGAAAACAGGCTGACAAAGGGAAATATTATATATGTAGGAGACGGAATAAATGATGCGCCTGTAATTGCAAGAGCTGATGTGGGAATTGCAATGGGGGCGTTAGGTTCGGATGCAGCGATAGAGGCAGCAGATATTGTATTGCTAACCGATGAACCTTCAAAGCTTATAAGTTCAATTAGGATTGCAAGGCGAACCCGTTCAATAGTATGGCAGAACATTATTTTTGCCTTATCGGTTAAGGTTTTGGTATTGACTTTGGGAGCTTTTGGTGTTGCAAACATGTGGGAAGCAGTATTTGCTGATGTGGGAGTGGCACTTTTGGCAGTTCTTAATTCAATGCGTGCTATGAATGAAGGAAAAATTGACGAAGATTATAAATCAAAAAATATTTGATTAATTTAAGATTTTTTGTTGGGCTATTTCGAGAACAACCCAAGCAATTTCATGGAGTATAACCCCAAAATAAGTTTTTCCAATACTATATAGAAATGAATAATAACTTCCGCTTTTTGTTATAAATTTAGCGGAAGTTATTTTTTTATCATGTTTATTCAAATATTGAAATTTGTGTATGTATCAAAAAAGCTTTTTTTATTAAAAATATTATTGAAATAAATAAATGTATTTTAAATATATATTATTGAGGAGGAAAATAGCTATGAATGTAGTAAAAATGGATCGTCCCAATGATGGTATAAAATGTGAAGTAAATACTTGCTACTACTATATGAATGGTGATTATTGTTCTGCAAGCAAAATTGAAGTTCAGCATAAAAATGCAGCTACTTCAGAAGATACAGACTGTGCAACTTTTAAACCTCAAGGTTAAGTGGTTAGAAATACTTACCGGTAAAGGGATTCCTTTACCGGTTATCTATTTTTTTGAGGTTTGCAAAGGTTTAATAAAAACTGTGTTTAAGTTATAATAAGTATGCAGTCAGTTAAGTCATTTCAAATTTTAAAGGGCTCAGTTGCAAAATTTATTTAAAATAACCTTGTTAGAAGGCTGGATACTTATGAATATGGAGAAAAAAGAGATAAAAGTATCTGTACGTAATTTGGTGGAGTTCCTTTTGCGTACAGGTGATATTGACAGCAGCTTTTTTAGAGTTAATAGGGCTGTTGAGGGAACCAGAATACATAAAAAGATTCAAAAGGCGCAGAACGAATGTTATAGACCGGAAGTTACTTTGAAACATAGTATAGAATACCGGGAATTTGTGTTGGTTGTTGAAGGCCGCGCCGATGGAATTATTGAAAGTAGTGACGGGATTACAATTGATGAGATAAAAAGTACAATGTCTCCCTTAGATATTATAGATGAAAACTATAATGAGGTGCATTGGGCACAGGCAAAGTGTTACGGTTATATTTATGCTATACAAAATAATATTGAGAAGATTAATATAAGGCTTACTTATTGCCATTTGGATACTGAAGAAATCAAATATTTGAGCAAAAGCTTCAGTATTGAACAATTAAGAGAGTTTTTTGATCAACTGGTTCAAAACTATTATAGCTGGGCTAAGCTTGTATATGACTGGCAGCAGGAAAGAGACACATCCATAAAGCAATTGAAATTTCCCTTTGACAAGTATAGAAAAGGTCAAAGGGAGCTTGCTGTTGCTGTATATAAAACTATTACTTCCGATAAAAATATATTTGTGCAGGCACCTACAGGCATTGGAAAGACAATTTCGACTCTTTTTCCTTCAATAAAGGCAATGGGCGAAGGCCATACTTCAAAGATATTCTATCTTACTGCCAAGACAATTACCAGAAGTGTGGCGGAGGAGGCCTTTTCAATAATGAGGGAAAAGGGACTTAAGTTTAGGGCTGTTACCCTTACTGCAAAGGAGAAAATTTGTATTAAGGAAAAATCCAGTTGTAATCCTGTGGACTGTGAGGTGGCAAAGGGACACTTTGACAGGATTAACAATGCCATTATGGATATTTTGACTCAGGAAGAGGAATTAAAAAGGGAAACTATTGAGAGATATGCGGCTAAACACAAAGTATGCCCCTTTGAGTTTTCTCTAGATCTTACTCTTTGGGCCGATGCAGTTATTTGTGATTATAACTATGTTTTTGACCCAAGAGTGTATCTGAAGAGGTTTTTTACCGAAAAAGGAGATTATATTTTTTTGATAGATGAGGCGCATAATCTGGTGGACAGGGCAAGAGAAATGTATTCAGCAGAAATTTATAAAAAGCCTGTACTTAAGATGAAAAAGGAAATGAAGAATGTCGCTCCTAAGATATCAAAAGCGCTTAACAGGATAAATACTTATATGCTCAGTAGGAAAAAGTTGTGCAATGAAAAAGGTTTTTATGTGAGCAGAGAGGGGGATAAGGAGGTTTACTCCCTTTTAAGAAAATTTGTGAGTGAATGTGAAGCGTATTTTGCAAAAAATGAAAACATCAAGATGGGGGATGAACTTTTAGAACTCTATTTTAATATTTTAGCGTTTGTGAAAATTTGTGAATTGTACGATGAGAGATATGTTACTTATGTGGAAAAACAGGAAGATGATGTGAAACTGAAACTGTTTTGTCTTGATCCTTCCTACCTTTTATGTGAAGCTTTAAATAAGGGAAAAAGCGGTGTCTTTTTTTCTGCCACGCTTATTCCCCTTGAGTATTATAGAGAGATATTGGGTGGAAGAACTGAGGACTATACAATGAGCATAGAATCACCTTTTAGCGTTGAAAATCGGAAGCTTTTAGTGGCCGATTACATCTCTACCAGGTATGTAAACAGGGAAAAAAGCTATAAGGCCATAGTTGACTCCATCAGAAATTTAACCCAATGTAAATGTGGAAATTATATGGTGTTTTTTCCTTCCTATCAATATATGAATACTGTGTATGAACTGTTTTGCAGTGAATATCCCGATATAAAGGTGCACATACAATCGACTTCCATGACGGAAGAAGAAAGGGAAGATTTCCTGGACCTTTTTGTTCCCCAACCGGAAGTGACCACAATAGGTTTTTGTGTTATGGGAGGGATTTTTTCCGAGGGCATAGATCTTAAAAGTGACCGCTTGATAGGAACTGTCATTGTGGGAGTTGGTTTACCGCAGGTCTGCCTGGAAAGGGATATTATAAGAGATTATTTTAATGAGAGAAATAATGAGGGATTTGAATATGCCTACATGTTTCCGGGAATGAACAAAGTTATGCAAGCAGCAGGCAGAGTTATCAGGTCTGAAACCGACAGGGGAATTATTCTGCTCATTGATGAGCGTTTTACCAACAGGAGTTATCTGAAACTGTTTCCCAAGGAGTGGTTTCCTTATTCGAGAGTAATAAAAGCCGATGATATAACAAAGTATGCCGGTGAATTTTGGAATAAAGGTAATATATAACAGCTGAAATTCATCTCAAATGTTACATTTCTGTTTATTTCAGTACAATAACAATACTAATATGCTATACTTAAATTGTAACATTAATTCAAAGATATCTATGGTTAAGGGGTCATTGTATGAAAAAGATCGGAAAACTTTTTCTTTCTTTGTTTATTATTACAATAGTTGTCTTGGAAGCGTTGGTATTCCCGCAATTTAGCACTGCAAAAGGTCAAACCGCAAAGCAGTCCATTGTATATTTTCCCAATTGGGCAGTATACTTAGACAGCCATAACAATTTTACTGTCGGAGATATTCCATGGGATAAAGTAACCATTGTAAACCATGCGTTTTTTAAAATAAACAACCAATATGAGATAGAAACAACCGATAGATATGCAGATTTTGAAAAGGGTTTTCCCCATTCCACCGGTTCCCTCAAAGGCCATTTTGGTGAATATAAGTATTATAAATCTTTATATCCCAATGTAAAACTTGTTGTGTCCATAGGCGGATGGACGGAAAGCGGAAAATTTCATGAGATGGCTTTGACAGCTTCCGGCAGGGCAGTATTTATCAACAGCATCATAAACTTTCTAAAGACTTACCCATTTTTTGATGGAGTGGATATTGACTGGGAATATCCCGGTGTTGCGAGGGACGGTAGCCCGGGAGGTCCGGAAGACAGACAAAACTATACAAATCTTTTAAAAGAGATTCGCCAGGCTTACATAGACAATAACATGCCAGATAAATTGCTTACAGTAGCAGCACCTGCAAGCAAATATACAGCTGCCCATACTGATCCAAACGATTATGCACAGTATGTTGACTATATCAATGTCATGACCTATGATATGCATGGTGAGTGGGATAATATAACAAATCATCATTCCCCTATATATGCAAAGGATAACTATTCTGTTGACGGTGCCTTTAAACTCTATACCGAAACCTATGGTGTTCCGTCAAATAAAGTTGTTATCGGGGCACCCTTTTATTCCAGAGGTTGGAGCAATGTGGCAGACTCTGAAAAACACGGACTGGGAGTAAACGGCTCAGGTTATCTTAAAGGTTCGCTTAGTACAAATGGGCAGAACGCATACTTTAGGATGAAAGAACTTGAAGCTATGACTGATGTATATACTAAGTATTGGGATGACTATGCCAAGGTACCTTGGCTATATAGCCCAACCTTGCGTGAAATGTATACTTATGAAGATGAAAGGTCTCTGGCTGAACGCTGTAATTATGTGATAAATAACAATGGCGGGGGAATAATGGTTTGGACAGTTGCCTTTGATGACAAAGACAATGGTTTCCCGCTTATGAGCATAATAGCAGATAAATTGGGTATTAACGGGGGTGCTGTTCAAACACCTACCGTATCAATTACCCCGGTTAGTACGCCTACACCCACAACTACAATATTGAAAGGCGATATAAACGGGGACGGAACGGTAAATTCCATTGATTTTGCCTATTTAAAAAAGTATCTTCTTGGTATGGAGGTTCCTTTTACAAATATTGCTGAATCTGCTGACCTCAATAATGACAATTTTGTTAACTCCATTGACTTTGCACTTTTGAAACGCATTATTCTCGGTATAAAATGATGCTTTTATGTTTTTAAATAAATGGTGTTAAATTAAAATTTTATGGAAAGTAAAAGTCCTTTACATAAGACAATGGTGTAAAGGACTTTTGCTGTATTGATATTTATTCTGGAATTGGGTTTAAATAGTATCTCTGAATGAGGAAATATCGGTAATGGGATCTTGGCATGTGAAGTCTTGGCAAATATATGCCGTTGTTTTTCCCTCAATGGTCTTGTAGTTTTCAACAAAAGGTGCAAGATCTTTCAAATCGGAGTAAGCGTCGGAATAGAACAGGGACAGCGTAAAGGGCCGAAATTCTTCTCTGATAATATTTATCATGTTGCTGGATTCAAGGTTATCCTTTCCCACAATGACTACTTCCTTTATTTTGGAGTTTGCAAATAAAAATGCAGAGAGGAAAAAACAATGGCCGCTTGGGAAGCTTTTAATGTTTCCTCCAAAGGTTTCAAACTGCATATAGGCTTTATTCTCTAAATCGGACCTACCTGTAAGTCGGGCAAGTCTTAAAAAATTCAATGTACTAACTGAGTTTCCGGAAGGTGTGGCACCATCATAGACCTCCTTTGGCCTTGCTATCAACTGTTCGCTGTCACTTCCGTAATAGAAGAGACCTCCGTTCTTTTCATCCCAAAAGTACTTTATAAGGTCGTCATTAAGTTTTAGAGAATGTTTTAGATATACCGGCTTGTAAGTTGTCTCATAAAGCTCAATCAGTCCCCAAATAAAAAAGGCATAATCGTCGACATAGCCGAGAAAAGCCGATTCACCGTCCCTATATCGGGCCAGCAGCCTTCCGCTTTCTGAGATAAGTTTTGATAAAACAAATTCTGCTGCTTTTTCTGCAGCTTTTATATATTTGTCCTTACCTAAAATTCTTCCGCCTATTGCCATAGCAGCGATCATGAGCCCGTTCCATGAGGCAAGAATTTTATCGTCTTTATGGGGATGTACTCTTTTTTCTCTATACGCGAAAAGTTTTTTTCTGCACCTCTCTATAAAGGGTTTGTCTTCATCGGGGATATTTCCTTTAATTAAGTTCGGGATGTTAGATCCTTCAAAATTTCCATGGGGAGTAATATCGTAATATTTGCAATATTTCTCACCATCATGCTCACCCAGCACTTTTTTTACTTCATTCACCGACCATACATAGAATTTTCCTTCCACGCCTTCGGAGTCGGCATCTTCAGCCGAATAAAATCCGCCTTCGGGAGAAGTCATATCCCTTAATACATAGGTGAAAATTTCTTCGGCAATATCGGCATATTCTCTTTTTTTAGTCGCTTGATAAGCTTCTAAATATGCTATAGCCAAAAGGGCATTGTCATAAAGCATTTTCTCAAAATGGGGTACCAGCCACTTTTTGTCTGTTGAATAGCGGCTGAATCCAAAGCCAATATGATCGTAAATTCCACCCTTGTGCATACATGCAAGGGTTTTTTCCACCATGGTTAAAGCATATTCTTCTTTGGTATTGTACCAATACCTAAGGAGGAATAATAGGTTGTGAGGAGTTGGAAATTTAGGTTCACTTCCAAAGCCTCCAAAAAAATTATCAAAGGCAAATTTTAATTCAAAATAGGCTTTATCCAATATATCTTTTGTTAATTTGCCATCATTGTCAGTTTCAAAAAAGTCGTCTCCTTCATTTATTGCATTGATTATATATTCACTTTCTTTTAGCAGTGATTCACGATCCTTTGTCCATGCTTCGTGGACACTATTTAAAATGGACAACAAGCCGCTCATTCCCATTCTGTCATTTTTGGGAAAGTAAGTTCCTGCAAAAAAAGGTTTTTTATCGGGAGTCATAAAAATTGTTAACGGCCAGCCCCCATGTCCGGTAAGTGCTTGGCAGACCTCCATGTATATATGATCTATATCCGGACGTTCTTCTCTGTCCACCTTGATTGCTATAAAGTATTTATTGAGGACTTCTGCCACTTCTTGGTCCTCAAAGGATTCTTTTTCCATAACATGGCACCAGTGGCAAGTGGAATAGCCTATGGAGAGAAAAATTGGCTTGTCCTCCGATTTTGCTTTTTCAAAAGCTTCGTCACTCCAAGGAAACCAGTTTACAGGATTATAGGCATGCTGCAGCAGGTAAGGGGATTTCTCTTTAATCAATCTATTTGCTTTTTTTGTATCCGTCATATTTTATATCAACCTTTCTATTTAGTATAATATGTTAACACCAATAGTTATTCACCATGATAATCAATAGTATTAATAATTATTGTACGAAATTATTTGACTTTTATTTTTACCAAATGTACCATTAAAGCAAAAATATAAATTTAATGTTATTTATAATGAATTAAAGACTGTTTTTCTATTCATTTCATTGGAGGCTCGTGATGGATTTATTTGAAATAATTAAGAAAACTATGATTTAAAACCTGTCATAAAAATCGAACAAACAAAATATGGTAGCGGAAATACTTTCTTGGTTTATACAGAAAAAGAAAAATACATAGCAAAAATTAACGAAAGAAATGATTTTGTAGTTCTGTTATTTGCAGATATGGCACCAATGACAGGTGGAATAGCCTATGGAGAGAAAAATTGGCTTGTCCTCCGATTTTGCTTTTTCAAAGGCTTCGTCACTCCAGGGAAATCAGTTTACTTGGTTATGAGCGTGCTAAAGTGGGTAGGGGGATTTCTCATGGATTAGATTATTGGCTTGTTTAATTACAGACATATGGCATCACCTTCCTTTTATAGTTTGGGTTTTTAAAATAAAGTATTATTTACCACCAAGCTATTATTTGAAAGAAAAAGATCATATATTCAGATGGAGTGAGCTGCTCATTGTAATATGAACAGCTTATAACTCCATTCACCTATGTTAGTAGTGCTTGTAGCTTGCTGACCTTTATAGAAACAAGCTCAACATAGACGGGATTAAAATTGAAATACTAATATGGTTAGCACTAAAGTGGAACACATTTTTTTAAGTCAACATATATTATGAGAATTGCAGTTAAGATATTTTTAAATTTTTGACAAAATAACTAACCTTCTTATTTTTTTATTAATAGGAAGCTGGCTCCAAAATACAGAGCAATAACAATAACAACAGTTACTGTCACTTTGATTACAAGACTTGCTTTTGAACTGTTTCTAAAGTTAAATCCATTAATTGTATCAATGCTAAATAGTAGCTTTACCATTACTCCAGATACTATAAATTCAATAATTGCCCATACAACATTCCCATTCAGCTTCATCGTTGGCAAAGGCATGTTCTTGAATAAAGACTCTTTGAACAATAAAACAATAATAGTAGATATGAAAATCAATATGTTTTTTAATAACAATATTATGTAAAGACTGGCTTCTCCATACCATCCATATGTTTTTCCTCTAAAAAAGCTAATCCCAACATATATGATTATTGCATATATTCCAAGGCTGAATAAAATTGTTGGATCTCCTAAAAGTTTAATATCCAAACCTAAGATAGATAGAAGCAGGGTCAAAATAATATAACCTGCAAATAAGATTTGTATTCCAAGAAATACAAGAAGCAGAGTTGCTCCTTTATCAGATATTTGTATTTTTTGTTTAATTTTTTTCATTTATAAGACCCCCTTTCAGTTATAGTAAAAATACTTTCTATCTATATACTTTCTTAATATACATCATTTGTTTTCCTTTATCTTTGCCTTGGTAGTTTGCTTTTACTACTACATTATCAATTAATCCTGAGCTTAGGTTGAAACCGTATGAGCAAGATTCTGGCACATCAACTTGCATATAATATGCTTCCAAAATAGTTACACAACATCAGAGTACTTTATTCAAACAATATTTTACCATTATAAGCTATGTATTTAAAGTAAATTATTAGTATGCAAATCCATTCAAAAAAGAAGCATCCGACTTGCTCTGAAGGATTACTTTATCCAACCAACTTCTCTTTCAATTTCATTATAGTTATACAACTAATATTCAAAATGTTAATGACTTTGATGATAATGAAAATGAAGAAGTGCCATTTAAAGTATTTAATCACTTAAATATCTCTAAATGGCCTATTCTATTTAACTAGTTACATATATGTAGGTTTTATGCGAAGGCCTATTTTATTTGACTCCATATCTTGTGAGTATACATAAGATAGTGTTTGGAGCTAAGTTATTAATATAGGTAATTTTTGATATAATTAGAACGTAAAAGTAACATAGTTCATCTTAAGGCATATACAGAAATCGTTATAGTCTTAAGTAGTAGTGTAAAATTGATGACTTAAAATTACTGGAAAATATTGTCCCTTGAAAATAAAGCCACGATATGGTTTTCTACTATGTTAGCCAAACAAAAGTAGAGGAGG
>Ga0134092_1000798_pt1 | contig 30181 bp, 30 predicted proteins | sample 3_6taG_FD_94454 | JGI IMG/M metagenome (GOLD analysis project Ga0134092, IMG submission 94454) | Switchgrass degrading microbial communities from high solid loading bioreactors in New Hampshire, USA - 3_6_20_6_A3 metaG | ecosystem: Engineered > Bioreactor > Semi-continuous > Anaerobic >... | reverse complement strand
CGCATTGCCGCCAGAGGACCGTACACGTTAATACCCATGACGTATTCATATTTTTCGTCCGTGCAGTTGGCGACAGTGGCCATATTATCCATAACGCCGGCATTGTTTACAAGGACATCCAGCTTGCCGAATTGCTTGACGCATTCGTCGATCATCGCTTCACAGTCCTCGCGTTTGGATACGTCGCCGGTAAAAGGAATGCACTTCCCGGCTTCTCCTTTAAGGGACTCCGCCAGAGATGCGAGCCTTTCGGCTCTTCTTGCAACAGCAATGACATTAGCTCCTTCTTTTACAAACAGTTCCACAATCGCTTTTCCCATGCCGGAAGAAGCGCCGGTTACAACAATTGCCTTGTTCTTAAGTTTCATCCTATGAATCTCCTTTGTTAAACGCGTGCTTTTGCATTGTACTATTTTTAACAATCAAAATCAAGATTGTATTATAAAGTTACTTTCCGAATTGTTTTGTACTGGAACAATGCCATCCACTGTTGAATGTATTTGCGACAATATTTCTACAAGGGAGCTGGAAAAAATAAAATTTAATATTGAGCAAGTTTATTTGAATTCAACAATCTTCTCCCATATAATGGATGATGGTTTTCCCTCACAGTAAATCATGTGAATGAAGGAAGGTAAGGAAGTGGGAATAAAATGGGCAAACAATTTCGAAGAACTTATAAACAACATTTCTGACACACTAAAGCAATACGACGGGCAGCTCATCGGAATCGATCGGCTCTTTACTGCTGAATTCATGAGTCAACACACAGGTTTTGCGGATTTTGATGCATGGATTGCTGCCGGAGGCTTTCAATGTGAAACCCAAGAAGATTTTGATGGGTTACCAAAAGATGAATTAGACTCCTACGTGGCTCAAAGTACTGACTTTAACTCATGGCAGGAGATGCTTGACGCTTCTGGAGCAAAATGGCTTCAAAATCAATTAGGATGGTAAATTTCTATCGGTATTTTACTGCGCAGTGTATATTACGCAAAAATCAAAACCGCTTAAACGTGATGTTTAAGCGGTTTTTGGCGGAGAAGGCGGGACTCGAACCCGCGCGCCGGTTGCCCGACCTACGCCCTTAGCAGGGGCGCCTCGTCACCAACTTGAGTACTTCTCCAAGTTGCCGGCTTACTATGAAACCTATTTGGTTGGCACCTATTTCACGGTGGCGGAGAGGGTGGGATTCGAACCCACGGTCCCTTGCGGGATCACTGGTTTTCAAGACCAGCTCCTTAAACCTCTCGGACACCTCTCCTTAGGCGCTCGGAACGTTTCCTATTATATCACGAACCACCCAAGCTGTCAATGAAAAGTCCCGCAAATTTTCGGAGCGTTCCTACCTCTATAGTTCCTCCGCCTTTACCTTTTGTGCATGCTCCAGCAGCTCCCGAGCGTTTTCCAGAGCCGTCGAGGTAATATTGTCTCCGCTGATAATGCGGGACAACTCCTCCACCCGCTCCTCCTGACTGAGCTCCCGGACGCGAGTGTAGGTGCGACCGTCTTCCACCTGCTTTTGAATCAACAGGTGGTTGTCGGCAAAAGCGGCTACCTGCGCCAGATGGGTGACGCAAATCACCTGCCGCCCCTTGGAGACCTGAGCCAGCTTTCGGCCGATTTTCTGAGCAGCCCGCCCGGAAACGCCGGTGTCCACCTCGTCAAAAATCAGGGTATCGATATCGTCCCGGTCGGCCAGCACGTTTTTCATGGAGAGCATCATACGGGCAATTTCGCCCCCGGAGGCAATTTTATGTAGGGGCTTTGCCTCCTCCCCCACGTTGGTGGACACATACAGGGTAATGCTGTCCGCCCCGTCGGGGGAAAGGGGTTTTTCTTCCCGCTGGGCAAAGAGCCGGACCCCTCCCATATCCAAGAAGGCCAGCTCTTCCTCCACCCGTTGAATAAATTCCGCCGCTGCCTGCTGCCGCCGGGCCGTCAGCTCCGCCGCCAATTTCTTAGCCTGCTTCAACGCTTCTTCCCGCTGGGCATTGAGCCGGGCCAAACGCTCCTCCCCGGTGGTGATTTGCTCCAGCTCTTCCCGGGCTTTTTGGCAAAACTCCAAAATGGCCGGAATATTGGGGCCGTACTTGCGCTTGAGCTTGTACAGCTGATCCAGCCGATATTCAATATCGCTCAGTTCCTGAGGGTCAAATTCAAAGTTGTCCAGCGTATCCCGCAGCTCGGCGGCGAACTCCTCCAGCTCATAGCCCATCTCTTCCAGGCGGGCGGCCATGGGAGCCAGAGCGGGCAAGTACTCCTCTGCGACCCCCACTCCCGACGTCAGCTGGTCAAAGAGGACGTCGATTCCCTCCCGCTCCTCGTCTCCTTTGAGGGCGGAATAGGCTGCCGACAAAGCCTCCAGCACCTTTTCGCTGGAGCTAATCAGCTTTTTGCGGGCCAGCAGCTCGTCTTCTTCGTTGGGGTCGTCCAGCTCCGCCGCTTCAATCTCCTTGATCTGGAAGGTGAGCAGGTCAATCCGCTGCGCCTTTTGCTGGTCGTCCATGGCCAGCCGCTGGATTTCCGCCTCCAAATCCCGCAACCGCTGATAGGCGACCCGGTACTCCGCCAGCAGCGGCTCCAGGCGGCCGTAGGAGTCAATCATCTCGATATGGCGCTCGGGAGAAAGAAGCTGGGTGCCGTCCCGCTGACCGTGAATGTGAATCAGCAACGAGGAAATCTGCTTGAGAATGGAAGCGGTAGCAGGCATGCCGTTAATTTTGCAAACGCTCTTGCCGGAAGTGGTCAGCTCCCGGGTGATGAGCACGCCGCCTTCGTCCTCGTCGTAGCCCAGTTCCCGCAAGGTTTCCAAGGCCCTAGGGGATATGTTCTCAAAATAGGCCGACACCGTTGCCTTTTCTTCCCCGGTGCGAATCATGTCCCGGGCGGCGCGCTCCCCCAACACCGCGTCGATGGCGGAAATGAGGATGGTTTTGCCCGCGCCGGTTTCGCCGGTAAAGACGTTGAGTCCCGGATTGAGCTGAATTTCGGCCTTGCGGATGACCGCTACGTTTTGAATGTAAAGACGGGTCAGCATACTACTTGTTGTTGAGCAGCTTGGTCAGCTGCTGGGACAGCTTGACGGCGCTCTGCTTGTCCCGCATCACGCACAGGATGGTGTCGTCTCCTGCGATGGTTCCCACCAGATTCTTCCATGGAACACTGTCCAAAGCGGCACAGGCGGCGTTGGCCATGCCCACAAAGCACTTAATCACCACAATGTTTTCGGCATAGTCGATGCTCAGCACCGATTCGGAGAAAATGGCATGGAATTTAAAGGACATATCCATGTTTTCCTTGGAGACGCTGGTGGCGTACTTGTAGCCCGTGCCGGCCTGCACCTTAACCAACCGCAATTCTTTGATATCCCGGGAAACGGTGGCCTGGGTCACCTTAAACCCATTTTCGTTGAGCCTGCGCAAAAGCTCTTCCTGCGTATCGATTTCGTACTCAGAAACAAGTTCTAGGATTTTGGCGTGGCGTTTGCTTTTCATGTTGGTCGTGCTCCATTCCTTTCCATGTTAGACGTTCGCTGAATGAAAAGATTGCTTACCGTCAGTTCAGGCGGCCTCCCAGAGTCAGCTTTTTGTCCACGCAGCTGAAAAAATCACGAAGACGCAAGTCAATGAAGGCAGCGGTCTGCTGTGATTTTTTCACCAGAACATGGCTGTCCGGCATCAGCTGTGCCACCCGCTCTCCATCTACCGTCACGTGCAAACCAAACCGATTGTTTCCCGGCAGCTCCCGCACCTTATATACCTGCTCCGGAGACAGAATAATGGAATGACTGAAATGGGAATGACTGCAAATCGCCGTCATCTGAATCAGGTGCAGGGATGGGTCCACAATGGAACCCCCGGCCGCCAAATTGTAGGCGGTGGAGCCGGTGGGGGTGGAAAAGATAATGCCGTCAGCCCGATGCCGCGCAATGGACTTTCCCTGGCAGCTGATGTCAATTTCCACCAGCCGGTCCGAATCCCCGCGGGTAATCACCAAATCGTTAAGGGCACAGTAGTGATTTTCCTCCCTGCCGCCCCGCACAATAACAACTTCCAGCATCATCCGGTGCAGAAGGCCGTAGTTTCCTTCCCGCAAAAGCACCAGATGATCCAATTCGCCAACTTCCAACTGAGTCAAAAATCCCAATCGTCCTGTGTTGATGCCAAGCAGCGGTTTTCCCGAATGGATAGAAGCCTGTACCGCACGCAGGATGGTGCCGTCTCCCCCAATGGTGAGGATTAAATCGCACTCCTCTAACAGCTCTGCAAAGCGGCCCAGAATACAACCGTCCTCGGGGGTTGTCAACTGGGCAAACTCCTCATCCAACATGGGAATCATGCCGAATTCCCTGAGTTTCTTGATGGTTTGCCGGGTACATTCGGCACTGCCCGGCTTGTCCAGATTGGGACGCAACAGAATTTTCATGGGTACCCCCAAACAAGTAATAACCGCATCCAACCAACGTTGCGGTGTCAGCTCATCCCTGAGCCAAAGTAAGATGGGCTTTCTCTACCGTCTCCCGTATCAGCTGGTCGGAAAGCCGCTCGCCCCCGGGCGCATAAACCAGGCGCAACAGGTATTCGATGTTTCCCTTCGGTCCGGTGATGGGAGAAAAGTCCAGCCCTTGAGGGGAAAGCCCCAGCTCCAACCCAAAGTCCGCAACCTTTCGAATCACCTCCCGATGCACCGACTTATCCCGAACCACACCGTTTTTCCCTACTTTATCCCGCCCCGCTTCAAACTGGGGTTTGATGAGGCAGACAAGGTCCGCTTCCTCCTGCATCAGCGCCGGAAGAACAGGGAGCAGCAACGTAAGGGAAATGAAGCTGGCATCGATGGTCACCAGCCCCAACGGCTCCGGTATTTGTTCCCGGGTCAGGTACCGGGCGTTGGTGCGCTCCAGCACCACCACTCGCGGGTCGCTGCGCAGCCGCCAGTCCAGCTGGCCATAGCCCACGTCCACCGCATAGACCCGGGCCGCGCCGTTTTGCAGCATGCAGTCGGTAAACCCACCGGTGGACGCCCCGATATCCGCGCAGATTTTGTTTGCAATGGAAAGGGAAAAGCTCTTGACCGCCTTTTCCAGCTTAAGGCCTCCTCGGCTGACATAGGGCAAGGGTTCTCCCCTCACCTCAAGCACGGCGTCGGCGGGAATTTCTTCCCCCGCCTTGGTGATCTTTTCCCCGTTGACATATACCTGGCCGGCCATAATCAGCGCCTTGGCTTTGTCCCGCCCCGAAACGTGGCCCTGCTCCACCAAGGCGACGTCCAGCCTTATTTTACCCTTCACAAGGATTCACCTTTTTTACCAGATTCAATTACCATTTTGACAATGGAGGCCGCGTTAAGGCCCACCATTTCCAGCTGCTCCTCCACCGTCCCCTGGGGGACAAACCGGTTGTCGATGGCCCGAAGGAACACTCTGCCGCCATAGTCCCTCTCCATCAGCGCCAAAGCAAAGTGCTCGCCAATGCCTCCCCAGCGAATTCCCTCCTCCAGGAAGAACACTCGGTCAAAGCCCCCAGCAATTTCCAGCGCCTGCGTTTCCAACGGCCAGATTCGGGTCAGCTTCAGCAAGGAGACTTCCTCCCCCTGCTGCGTCAGAGCCTTGTGGGCCTGAGATACTTCCCCGTACAGGCGACCGTAGGTCACCAACAGGGTCTTGCCCTTCCGAGGCCCCAGAAGATGAAAATCGGTGCAGTCGGCCTGATAGGCCGGCTCCAAAACAGGCTGCGCCCCTCTGGGATAGCGGACCGCGCAGAGCCCCTTTTGGCGGTAGAGAGCCTCCTCCAGGCAAAGCTGCAACTCCCCGTAGGTGGCGGGGGCGTAGATGCTGGTGCCGGGAATGGAGGATAGATAGGCGCAGTCAAAGACGCCCTGATGGGTTTCCCCGTCCTCCCCCACCAAGCCGGCCCGGTCGATGGCCAGCACCACATGCTGGGGGTAGATGGAACAATCGTGAATTAACTGGTCATATCCCCGCTGCAAAAAGGAGGAGTAGACGGCAAACACCGGCAAAAGCCCTTTGGAGGCAAGGCCGGCGCAGAAGGTGACGCCGTGAGCTTCCGCGATGCCCACATCGAAGAAGCGGCCCTGACCCTGAAAGCGCCGGGAAAAATGATAGAGGCCGGTGGCGTACTTCATGGCGGCTGTAACGGCGCAAATCCGGTTGTCCTGTGCCGCCAGACGGGTGAGATGGCGGCCGAACACATCGGAAAAGCTGTCGGCGCTGGGCAGGGGCGAAGTGGGGTCTTTGGGGTCGAACTTGGAAACGCCGTGGTAGGCGCCGGGATTGCTTTCCGCCTGAGGAAAGCCTTTCCCCTTGACGGTCTCCACATGGAGGAGCACCGGGCGCTGCAGCGTTTTCGCCTGCTCCAGAGCATCCCGCAGGGCATTCAAATCGTGGCCGTCCACCGGGCCCATGTAGGTGTAGCCCATATCCTCAAAAAACCCGCTTCGGTAGAACACGTCCTTCATTTGGGAGAGGACGCCGCCCGCCATCTCCACCATACCTTCCCCCATATAGGGAACCGATTTTAAAGCGGATTTGGTAATGTTTTTCAACTTATAATAAGAGCCCGTTGTCCGCAGGCGGGAAAGGTACTTGGTCAGTCCCCCTACGTTTTTGGAGATGCTCATCTTGTTGTCGTTGAGCACCACAATCACTTTGCCGTCTTTTTTGCGGGCCAGGTTGTTGAGCCCTTCGTAGGCAAGACCGCCGGTGAGAGCACCGTCCCCGATGACGGCAATGACATAGCCTTCCTCCCCCAACAGCTCCTTGCCCCTGGCAAGGCCGTCCGCCACCGAAAGGGAGGTGGAGGCGTGCCCCGCGACAAAGGCATCGTGGATGCTCTCGTCGGGCTTGGGGAATCCCGCCATGCCGCCTTTTTGGCGCAGGTGCTCCAGACCGTGCCTGCGGCCGGTGAGCAGCTTATGGGTATAGCACTGGTGCCCCACATCCCACACAATTTGGTCGGTGGGGGACTGAAACACCAAATGAAGGGCCACCGTCAGCTCCACCACCCCTAAATTGGAGGCCAGATGTCCTCCGGTGGCGAAGACGCCCTCGATCAGTTCCTCCCGCAATTCGGCGCAAAGCTGGTTTAACTGCGCATCACTCAGATAGCGCAGGCTGCGGGGGGAGTTTATTTTATCCAGAACGGCTCGCTTGCCCAACTGCATATCCCCAATCTGTATGATTGCACGGAATTGTACGGATCAGACCGGCATCAGCATGGCCACCAGAATTCCCAGCAGGCAACCGCCCAGCACCTCCATTGGAGTGTGCCCTAAAAATTCCTTGAGCTCTTTGGCAATCAGGGGCAGGCTGTTGTCATCATCCGCCGGGGCATCATTGTTTTTCGCCTCCTGGGTGGTGGAATCATTTCCTGCCTGCGGCTTTAGGTGAAAGAAGGGGAATTCAAAAATCATCTTGTTGAGCACCTTTGCCTGCTCGCCCGCCGCCCGGCGCACCCCCATGGCGTCGTACATCACGATGGCAGCAAAACAAACGGCCAGGGCAAACTCCGGCGCCGCATACCCCAATTTGCGGGCAATGGCAATGGCCAGAGAACAGGTCATGGCCGAGTGGGAACTGGGCATTCCTCCCGCTCCCACCAAACGCTCCAAATTGAGCTTCCCGGTCACAATCAGGGTAAAGATGGTTTTGAGAACCTGAGCGGAACCCCATGCCACTACGGCGATATTCAATATGGAATTGCTGGTCAGTGTGCGAATTACGTTCATGCTTCACCAATCCAATACGACGGGGCCTTTGAGCCCGCCGCACATCATTTCACTTCACTCGTCCAGAGCGGAATTTATACGGGCTGTGTCGGGAAACAGCTCATCCAACTTCAGTTTTGCCTTTTCCAGCGACTGATTGCAGAAGCGAACCAGCTCCGCCCCTTCGGAAAACAGGGCAAGGGACTCATCCAGGGGCAGGCTGCCCCCGTCCAGCTCCGCCACAATGGCTTCCAGCCGGCACATAGCCTGCTCAAAGGTCAAATTGTTTTTGGCTTGTTTGCTCATCCGCTTACCTCCCCGGCCGCCTGAGTCACCGCGGCCTTTGCGCTTCCGTCCGAAAAACGCAGCTCCACTTCATCCCCAACCTGCAGGGATTTCGCGCGGGTAACAGGAGCATCTTTTTGCAGGACCATGCAGTAGCCACGATCCAGCACCCGCAGGGGACTGAGAGAATCCAGCAGCCCCGCCTCTTTCGCCAGCTGGTGTTCCAGCCTCTGGATTAAGATTCGTTTACTATTATATAATGCTTTGTAGCAAATATCTACCTTTTCTTTGTATCGCTCCACCACCCCCCGGGGAGAGCGGAGAGCCGGGTGCGAGGCCAAGCGGGCCACCATCTGTCGGCGGAGGGCAATCTGGCTTTCCGCCGACTTTTGCAGCTTACCTTCCAGTTCCCGGACGCGGCGAAACATCTCCTGCCGGTCCGGCACCGCCATCTCGGCGGCGGCGGAAGGAGTGGGGGCTCTTGCGTCGGCGGCATAGTCGCAAAGGGTATAATCGATTTCGTGGCCCACCGCCGAAATCACCGGGGTGCGGCAGCGGTGAACCGCCAGCACCAGCTCCTCGTCGTTGAAGCACCACAGCTCTTCGGCGGAGCCCCCTCCGCGAGCCAGCAACAGGACGTCGCACCCCGCTTTGTCCAGCGTTTCCAACGCTTTTTTGAGAGAAGCCGGCGCATCCTTGCCCTGCACCTGAGCCGAGCAGAGCACCAAGGTACACAGTGGCCAACGCCGCTCGATGACGGTGCGAATATCGTGCAAAGCCGCCCCCGATTTGGAGGTAACCACCCCAATTTTCCGGGGAAATGGGGGCAGAGGCTTTTTGTTTGCCGGGTCGAAGACCCCTAAAGCCGCCAGGCGCTCTTTGCGCTGGGCCAGGGCCACCGCCAAAGCGCCCGCTCCGTCGGGCATCATCTCGGTGACGTAGAGCTGATAGGCTCCGTCCCGCTCGTAGACTCCCACCGAAGCCCGGGCCAGCACCGCCATGCCGTCGGCGGGCTCAAATTCCAAGGCCTGGACGTAACGGCTAAACATCACCGCCTTGACGCTGCCCCCCTCGTCGGCCAGCTTAAAGTAGTAATGGCCGGAGGTTCGGTGGCGGACCAACCCCGCGATTTCTCCCTTTACATAGACTTCCCGCAGGCGGGGGTCCTCCTCCAGCACCGCTTTGACGTAGCGGTTGAGCTGGCTGACGGTAATAGTCAACACGGCGCCGCCTCCCTCCGATGGGCAAGCAGAGTCAGCACCGCCGTTCCGGCGGCGTTGTCGGCGCTAAGGGCAGGGGGCGCGAAGCGGACATCGGGCAGATGGTTCTGCAGGAGTTTGCGAATGGCGCCATTGGACATCACCCCGCCGCCAAACACAAAGGGGAGACCGGGGTAAAGTTCCTGCGCTTTTTCCGCCATCCGCAGCACCGTGTTCCCCACGCTGTCCTGACAGAAGCGGGCTACGCGGGCCGGCGTTTCACCCTGTTCCAACAGGGTGCGGCACTGGTTTTCCAGCCCCGAAAAGCAGCAGTTTGCCTCCTTTAACACCGTCTTGGGGCGAATACTCCCCTCCGCCTGGGCTGCCAACTGCTCCAATGCAGGCCCCGCAGGGAAAGCAAGGCCCAGCATTTTTCCCACACGGTCAATGACTTGCCCAGCGGAAATATCCAACGTGCGGGCCACCAGCGAAACGTCAAAAGGCCTCTCGGCTCCTGGGCGCACCAGCAGGCACTCGGTGGTTCCCCCCGAAAGGTGAAAGGCCAAAAAGGGCCGCTCCATCAGCTCCAAGCTGTCGGAGCCCAGCAAAACGGCGGCAATATGACCCGCCTGATGGGAAAAGAAGCGGCAAGGAACCCCCAAAGCGGCCGCTACGGAACGAGCCGCCATCTCCCCCGACAAAAAGCAGGGCATATAGGAGCCCTCCACGTCCCGGGGGCGGATGGACACCCCAACCCCCGCAATCTGTCCAGCGGCTTTGGGCAGCAGGGATTCCAGCACCATGGGAAGTTGCTTGACATGCAAAAATACGGCGTCACTCTGGCGCAGGCCCAGTTCCCCTTCCTTCACCGGAAGGGGCAGCTTTTCCTGCATTAGGGTTTCGCCGTCGTACAAAGCGGCAGAGGTGGTGTAGTTGCTGGTGTCAATTCCAAGAAACCACATCATTCTTGCTCCAAAGAAGTCATCGGCTGGGAAGCGGCATCCTGCTTTCTCTCATCAGCTCCCAAATCCCTGCCGTACCGGCCCAAAATGCCGTTGACGTAGGCCGCTTCCTCCTCGGTGGCAAATTTTTTGCACAGCTCCACCGCCTCGTTGATGGTGGCTCCCAAGGGGATATCCTCCATCCGGGTGATTTCGCAAAGCCCCAAGCGAAGCACCGCCAACGTCACCTTGGACAGGCGGGAAACCCTCCAGGTTTCCGAGTACTGCTCGATGAGCGCATCCCACTTATCGACTTCGTTAATTGTCTTTTCCACCAGTTCCCGGGCAAAGGGGTCAGGTTCCAATCCCCGACCGTCCATGGCGTTTTTGAGCATGGAATCCAAATCCTGTTTGTGAAAAGACCATTCAAAAATCAGACAGAACGCCGTTTCCCGCGCTTGCCTGCGACTGCTTTGTTTCATCTTTATGCCCTCTGAATTTAGAATTCTACCAACAAGAAGAAGCCTCCAAAAGCTGGGCCATGGAGGCTTCTTTTGGATTGCGTTCAATTTTCAAGGTTCTAATTTTCCTGGTTTGCTTCCTCGTCCTGTGGAAAGACGATTTTGGCCACATAGACGTTGACCTTGGATACCGCCATTCCCGTCATGGTCTGAACATTATCCTTGACCGCAGTCTGCACGGCGGTGCAAACATCGTTGATTTTTGCGCCGAATTTCAATGCCAAGCCAATGTTGATCTCGGCGAAATCGTCGGCCAACACCACATCCACCGTCTTGGGACGCCCTTTCAGAAAGGGATTGTGGCGAAATCCCGGGGAATGCTGAGCCAGAGCCGCCACTCCCTCGACTTCCAAGGCTGCCACGCTGGCAATGGTGGCAATGACATCCTGTGAAATTTGAAGACTGCCGGTAGGCTGCTTTTCCTTGAAACGCTCCATCGAAAACCTCCTAGGCCAACCGGCCGCAGCCGGGATGATATGGTGATAAGGTTCACCGAAAACCGGTGAACGATGCTCCTGCATATTTTCCATTGTTGGCGGAACAAAATGCAAAAATATATACAGCGCCTAGGGACGCTGTATATATTATACCACAATTTTAAAGACAAACAACTGGCAGATATGAAAATAATGGCTGTCCTTCGCCAAAATCAATTAATTTCCACAATGGAGATGTTCTCCGGGGCGATTTGGGTTTCCTTGAGAATAATGTCTTTGATTTGAGCCACTTCGTTGGCCAACAGGCCGCTGGTCTTGATAATCACGTCGGCCCGCTGGGTGTCGTAGTAGACCATCACATCGGTAAAGCCTTTCGCCTTGATGAGGTTTTCGATTTTGCCTTCCTTTTCAATAGATTCGGCCAAATCGGCGGCCCGCATGGCCAGTTCCGCCTTCTGCTCGCTGTCCAAATTGGCGTCGGCCAGCATGGCGGCCAGAGTTTCCGCGGCCTCATCCCGCGCTTTTTGACGGCTCAGCTTGGCTTCCACAAAAAAGGTCTCGCCGTTGGTATCCTCCACATCTCCCTGAGGGGAATCCACATACTGGGCTTCGCCGTAATTGGTGGTGCCCTGTTCGATGGCGTCGGTGATGGGAAGTTCCACCGCCACCTGAGAATACTGCCAGTTAAGATAGACTGCAATACCCAGCCCCAACACCAGGGCCGCCAGAATAATTTGCCGCTTGCCAATGATCATGTTCATTGCGCTTCCTCCCGCTCGCTATGTAATATGCAGTTATTGTTGACTTATCTTTACAACGCAAACCCTGTTGGATGGAATGCCCAGGGCGGTTGTTACAACAGAAGTAACCTTTTCCTGCACCCGAATGTCGTCGGCGCCCTCGCAGACCACCACAACCCCTTGAATCTTTGGCTGTTTCTGGGTGAGAACCAGAGCCTCGCGCTTGCCGTACTCCGTTTCCACCAGGATGTAGGTTTGCTCCACGTTTTCCTTTTGATTGACCAGAATGGCGTCGTCTTCGCCCGGCTCTCTGGTGGTGTCTGTGTTGCGCTTCTGTTCTTGGGCATAGACGTATTCCACACCGCTTTCCAGAGTAATCATCACTTCCGCCCGGCCCACCCCGTCAATGCCGGACACCAGCTTCTGGAGCTTACTCTCCAGAGACGCGATATATTCCTCCGACGTAAAAGAGGCCGTCGCCTCGTTGGGAGGTTTTTGAGGTGCCGCCGCACCCCGGCTGAGAAATTGGGAAATCAAAATCATCAGCATGCCGATAAGGCCCAGCAGCACAATAATTTTCAGTCGAATATCCTTGGAAAAGAAATCCTTCCATGCCTGAACCCATTTTGACCTATCCATGCGGCTTCTCCTTCCCTGCATTTACTGGTAGCGGATGATGACTTCCGCTCCCAGTTCCCTGCCCAGCTCCGAAGCCAGGCCGTCGTGCCCCTGCTGCTCGGCAGCGTCCAGCACCAGTTCCACCGACTCCAGCGTCATGTCATTTTGTCCTTGTGTTACCATGTTTATGGTAACAGCATGGACGATTATTCCCCTTTGCGCTAATTTCTCTTCCACCAGCTTTTTCAGACTTTCCCTCGCCAGTTCCAAGCTCTGGCGCCGGGTAAGCTCCATGACTTTTTCGCTGCGGGCCGCCAGCTCCTCCCGGCTTTCCAGTTCAATTTCCACCAGCAGGGATGGAAATTTCAGCACGGCGGGAGACAGCAGGCAGCAGAGAAAAAAGACGCTTAGCACCATCCGCAGAATCTTTTCCAGGTTGCTTTTGGGCAGCAGCATCCGCAAAAGCCCCGCCGCCACCATGGCGGCGCAGAGGGAAAAGGCCCATTCCTTAACCGCAGACATATTCTTTTCCCCTCCTGTACGATGATTACCCTGCCCCCAGCCCGGCAATCATCACCACGCTGGTAGAGATAATGATGAGCAGCGCAAAGCAAAAGATGGCGGCAATCAGCAGCCCCAACACGTTGGAGCAGGCTTTGAGGATGCCGGACACCCGCTCGGCTCCCACAATATCCCCCGCCAGGGCGACCACCCGGGTGATAAGGTACCACACCGCCACATACAAAAAGGTGGGTAAAAAAGTAAACAAGGCCACCACAATGCCATAGGCTCCCACCGTGGTTTTCACCAGGCGCAGGGCCCCCTGGGCGGCCATGTAGGCATCGGAAAGGATGCTGCCCACCGCCGGCACCAAGCTGTTGATGAGGAATTTGGCGGCTTTGACGCCTACGCCGTCCGCTCCGTGGGAGAGCATGCTCTGAATGGAGAGGAGGGCGACAAATATGGTCAGCAGCAGCCCCATCGCCCAGCTGACCATGCTCCGAATGCCGGAGGCGACGGAAGCCACATTCAATTCGGGCACAAAGGACCCGCAGATGCAAAAGGCTAAGTAGACCGCCATCATGGGGATAAAGGTTTGGGCCACCACCTGGGACACCACCTGACAGGTCGTGAGCAAAAACAAATTGTAGGCGGCTCCCGTGGCCGGCTGGCCAGCGCTTATCATGGCGGCCGAAAACATGGGAATAAAGCTGAGCATAAAAAAGGCCGCCTGTTGGATGGTGTTGGTGGTGCGGACAATGCAGTCCAGAATGGGGGTGGCCACCGCCGTCAGAATGCACAGAACGCTCACCGTCTGAAAGGCGCCCGAAAGAGCCGACTCGCCCACCGTATCCCGCATGGACTCCAGCAGGGCGCAGAGAAGAATAACCGCCAGCATGGCGGCCAGCGTCCTGGACGGCCTTTTCACCGTGTTCCAGAACATCCGCCCCAACGCCGGAAAGAATTTGCCCGGCGTCAGCTCCATTAATTTTTTCAGGTCAATTTCGAACAAATCCGCTTCCTGCAGGTATTCCCGGGCCTCCTCCGGCACCTGGCGAAGGAGCTCGTCTGCCCCCAACGCATCCAGCTGCGCCTCCATCTGCCCTTCCAGGTTCAGCTCCGTATCTTCCGCCCGAACCGGCATGGGAAACAGGAGCAGAAGGAGCATCAGCGCTACCATCAGCCTTCTCATACCAGCAGCCCTCGCACAATGGTCAGCACCTGCACAAATAGGGGCAGGCTGATCACCAACACCGCCACCTTGCCCGCCAGCTCCACTTTGGCGCCGATGGCGCCTTCCCCCGCATCCCGGCAGGCGTCGCAGGCAATTTGGGTGAGAAAGCAGATGCCCAGGGCCTTAAACAGCACCTGCAAATAGGCTGCGGGCATCTGGGTGGACTGAAAGATGGTTTGCACCTGTTCCACCACCGGCAGAATCCCCCGTACCACTCCAATCAAAATGACAACGCCGGCGACCAGGGAAACCAGCAGGGCAAATTCCGGCCGGTACTGGCGCAAAGTCACCGCCATAATCATGGTCACGAGGCCCACACCAACCAGGGTAAATAATTGAGATACTTCCATCGGCTTCACGTCCTAAGGAGAAATTGAGGACCACAGTCGCAATCAGCCCGCTAATATAGTCCAAATACGCTTTTGACCGTTTCAAACAGGTGGTTGATTTCGGCTATCATCATCAGCAGCACCGCGATGACCCCCGCCAGGGTGGTCATGGTGGCAATTTCCGGGCGGTCTGCCCGTCGGAGCACCTGGTCCAGCACCGCTACAATAATTCCAATGGCCGCAATACGAAAGATTAAATCGATTTCCATCTGCCCATCCCCTTTAATACCTTGATTTCACTTCCAAGCCGCGCTTTAAATCAACAGGATAACGAGAGCCGCTCCGCAAAGCACTCCCATGGTTCGGTAAAGGCCGCTTTTTTTCTCCGCCTGCTCCCGCAGGCCGGCGCACCGGTCCGCCAACAAATTCCGCACGCCCGCCAGGGCATCCAACTGGCTTTCCAAGTCGGTACGGCCCAAGACATCGGCCAGCCCCGCCAGCAGCTCGCATTCTTCCCGGCCTAAAATGTTTTCTTCCTTTAAGGCTGTTCGCCAAGCCTGTTCCACGCTGTCGCCTTCCAGAAGCAGAGCTCTGCAGCGGTGCAGAAAGGTCAGTTGGCCGAACCGCTCCTGCCCGCAGAGAGAGCCAATCAAAGCTCCCGTGGTGGGGGTGAGATACCGCATCCGGTGAATCATCTCCCCCAACAAAGCGTCGCATTCCTCAAGTCTGCGAATCCGGTCCCACAACTTCGAGGCCATGTAGATTCCCGTCATGGAACAGGATAGGGCGATGAGCAACAAACCGGCCATTTTCATAGCGCAAATCCTCCACGCGAACCATTTCCTCCACCCGGCCGGGTTGGTCGGTTCCTCCCAACATCACAATCCGGGAAAAGGCTCCTTCCAGCAGCAGGCGGGTAATCTGTCGTTTGCCCAGCAGCTCATCCAGGCTTCCCGCATGGGCCGAAACCACCATCCGCACGCCGCAGCGCAGACCGTCCAGCATGGAGTTTACCTCCTCGCTGCTGCCGATTTCGTCGCAGATGATGACCTGCGGGGATAGGGTGCGCACCGCCATCAGAATCCCCTCACCCTTAGGGTAGCCGCTTAAAATATCGCAGCAGGGCCCCAAATCGTTTTGGGGAATACCTTCAAACACTGCTCCCAGCTCGCCCCGCTCGTCGATGACCGCCACCCGAAGGTACCGCCCCGTCTTGCCGTTGGAAAGCTGCCGGGCCAAATCCCGCAGAATGGTGGTCTTTCCGCTGGCGGGCGGCCCTGCAATCAGCACGCCGTTCCAGGGATTTTGAAAGGCGCGGTTGAGCACCTCGTCGGCGGCTCCGGGGATATCCCTCGCAATGCGAAGGTTGATGCTGGTAATATCCCGCAGGGCGGTGATTTTTCCGTCGTTGATTACCGCAGTGCCGCAGATGCCGGCGCGGTGTCCGCCCTTGAGGGAGATAAAACCGTTTTTCATTTCATTTTCATGGCTATGTACCGAGTAGGCGCACATGGCAACCACCGCATCGGCAATATCCTGCGGGGTGACGCACAGACAGCCTCTCGGTATATTGCTCAACCGGGAGGAGGCGTCCACAAACCAGTTCTGCCCCGGGCAGGTGATCGTCAACGGCTGGTCCACCCGCAGCCGCACCTCGCTGGCGTTGTTCTTGACCGAATCGGGCAGCGCCCGCAGCACATCGCGAATTCGTTGGGGAAAGCTGGAGATTGCCTGTTCAAACCGAAACACACCGCTTTGGACATCCATGCCGTTCACCTCATTCGTTATTTGTATCAGGATATGACCCTTTGTCCAACTTTAGACCGATTTTTTTCGGACAAGACCCCTCAATTTTTATTTTCAACCTACCGGAGCAGTTTGGGGTTGTTCTCCAGAACCTGCACCAGTTTTTCCAGCCGCTCCACGGTGGCGGGGGTCAGGCAGTGCTCCACCAGCTCCGTTTCCTGCAGGGTATCTCCATTGGGATGCAGCAGTTGGAAAAAACGCCGCACCACCTCGTGGCGGCGAATGAGATAGGCGCCCGCTTCCCGGCCCGCTGCGGTCAAACGGATCACCCCGTAGCGCTCGTATTGCACAAAGCCCAGCGCGCCCAGCTTCTGCACCATTTTGCTGGCGGAGGAAGCCCCCACCCCCAACCGCTGGGCAACCTCCCCCAGCCGGGCAAAGCCCACTCCCCGCTCCAGGCGGTACACCATCTCCAGGTAATCCTCCAAAGACTGGGTTAAGCGGTTGGTGCTTTTCATCTGATATCCCTTGACGGTGCGCATGGTATCGTCTTTCATTCATTCCACCCCCATTTCTACATCTTTATTCGGAACCCGCCCAAGATATCCTGCATAAGTTGGGATATGGAAACTCTCTTTCCCAATCCCAACAAGAAAGGACCAGGAAACATGAATCGCACGCTCACTCTCAATCAACTTCCCATCGGTTCTCAGGCTCGCGTCAGCGGGCTGTTATCGCAAGGCAGAATGCGCCGGCGGCTATTGGATTTGGGCCTTGTGGACGGGACTTTGGTCAAAAGCATCTACGCAAGCCCTTCCGGCGACCCGGTGGCCTACGAAATTCGCGGCGCCTTAATTGCTTTGCGGGACGAGGATTCCGCCCAAATTCTGGTCGAGGCATAGGAGGTTCGCAGCATGGGTATGACAACCGCCTCCATTCGGGCAAGCGCCAGGCCGGATGTGGCCGTCATTGAAAAGGCCCATCCCCGGGAAAAGCTCATTGCTTTGGCCGGAAACCCCAACGTGGGGAAAAGTACGGTGTTCAACGCGTTGACCGGATTGCGCCAGCATACCGGCAACTGGCCGGGCAAAACGGTGACCAACGCCCAAGGAGTTTACCGCAAGGGCAATACCGACTACCGCATTGTGGACCTGCCCGGCACCTACTCCCTCCTTTCCAACTCCATTGAGGAGGAAATTGCCCGGGATTTTCTCTGCTTTGGAGGAGCGGACGCCACCGTGGTGGTGGCCGACGCCACCTGCCTGGAGCGAAATCTCAATCTGGTGTTGCAGACATTGGAAATCACCCCCAAAGTGGTGCTCTGCGTCAACTTAATGGACGAAGCCAAACGGGTGGGCATTTCCGTTGACTTGAAAAAACTGTCCCAAAAGCTGGGAATTCCGGTGGTGGGAACCAGCGCCCGAAAAGGCCACGGCCTTGAGGAATTGATGACGGCGGTGGAATCCCTCACCGAGGGGCAGACGGAATGCCATCCGGTTGCGGTGCGGTACACCCAGGTAATCGAACAGGCCATTCAATCGCTCCAACCGCTGCTGGAACGGTACTTGGAGGGGAAATTGCCCTCCCGCTGGGCCGCCCTACGCCTCATCGAAGGGGAGGAAACTCTGGCCCGCCGCATTTTAGCGGTTGCCGATTTAAATGAGGAAGAAACGGCTGCTTTGCTTGAGCAGGTGGCCGCCGCTCGCCGGACCATTTTGGACAGCGGCGTGGAGGAGTCAAAACTGGGGGATGTAATGGTGCGGTGCATTGTTCTGATGGCGGAAACCATTGCCGCGGAAGTGTGCACCATCCCCTGTCGCTGCCGGGAGCGGGACCGCAAGCTGGACCGGCTGCTGACCGGGCGGCTGTTGGGCGTTCCTCTGATGATTCTGCTGCTGTTTGGCGCGCTGTGGATCAGCATTGCCGGAGCCAACATTCCTTCTCAGGGCCTTGCATTCCTCTTTAACCAATTGGAAGAAGCCCTAACACGCCTGTTTACATATCTCCATGCGCCACGCTGGCTTCACGGCCTGCTGGTGGAAGGAATGGTTCGCTCTCTGGGATGGGTGGTCAGCGTCATGTTGCCTCCCATGGCCATCTTTTTCCCGCTGTTCACTCTGCTGGAGGATGTGGGCTATCTGCCTCGCATAGCCTTTAATCTGGACCACAGCTTTAAAAAGGCGGGGGCCTGCGGCAAACAGGCGCTGACCCTTTGCATGGGCTTTGGCTGCAACGCCGCCGGAGTGACCGGATGCCGCATCATCGATTCCCCTCGGGAGCGGCTGATTGCCATCCTCACCAACTCGCTGGTTCCCTGTAACGGCCGCTTTCCCATGCTGATTACCCTCATCGGCATCATGCTGGCCGGCTATGTGTCCCAAGGCGTGGGCTCCGTATTGTCCGCCCTTCTGCTGGCGGGGTTTCTGGTGCTGGGAGTGGTTGCCACCCTGCTTGCCTCCCACTTTCTCTCCAAAACTCTGCTGCGGGGAGTCCCCTCTTCCTTTACCTTGGAAATGCCTCCCTATCGCAAACCTCAGGTAGGTCAAATCATTGTCCGCTCCCTGTTGGACCGCACTCTCTTTGTGCTGGGGCGGGCGGTGGCGGTTGCTGCTCCGGCGGGGATGTTCCTTTGGGTGATGGCAAACGTCACGGTCGGAGACCGCAGTCTGCTGGCCCTTTGCGCCGGTTTCCTGGACCCCTTTGCCAGATTCCTGGGGATGGACGGCATCATCCTCATGGCTTTCATCCTGGGGATTCCCGCCAACGAAATTGTGTTGCCCATCATCGTCATGGGGTATGTTTCGGGCGGGGCGCTGGTGGAGGTGGGTGGAATTGCCCAACTTCACGCCCTGTTTGCCGCCAACGGCTGGACCTGGGTGACGGCGTTGTGTACCGCCATCTTCTGCCTCTTTCACTTCCCCTGTTCCACCACATTGCTCACCATCAAAAAGGAAACCGGAAGCATCAAATGGACTTTGGCGGCGTTTGCTATTCCGGTGTTGATTGGCATGGCTCTCTGCGCCTTTGTCGCCACTGTAGGCAAGCTCATTTAGTCGGCTTATTTTCATAAGATGAAAGAATCCCCCAAGGCACCATGACGGTACCTTGGGGGATTCTCTTTGTCCCGGATTCTTTTCTTTCTGCTAGTTTTGCCACCAGCCATCAATGAGGAACAGCAGGTCACATGATAAGTTATTTAATACATGCGCCATCATTTTGTAATCGGAGTTGTACAGACGGTCGGTTGCAAGGAGCAGGCGGAACGCATCCCATTTTAGTTGCACTTCACCGAACGAAAAACACACCCCAAAAGGGAGAGGAAAAGGACACTGAACAAGCTGATTCAAATGCATTATTGCAGACAATTATGTAAAATCCTAGGATAGTGCCCCTAAAAAGCCCGTGCTATAATCATGCCATAAGATGGCAGAAGAATACCTTAGGGAGGAAAAGCCCTATGAAAAGCAGGCAATATCTCATTGACCACCCGGCCTATGCTCTGGATAAAGCCAAAGGGGCGTTGTGTGGATTGGCCATTGGCGATTCCTTAGGCGATGCCGGCCGACAGGCAGATGTACAAAACAACTACGGCATATCCCTGGATTTTTCCAGCCAAGACGCTTGGAGCACCGATGACACGGAATTCGCTCTGCTCACCGCCCAAGCCCTCATTCAAAGTCAGGGCAAGTTAGACAGTAATAGAATTGCCAATCTATGGATGGAACATGTGGTATCGGAAACAAATCTCAAGCGCGGAGGATTGGGTTCTACCGAAGCCGCTTGGAATCTGCGCCGGGGGTTGCGCCCTCCCGACAGCGGCCGCTTTACCGCTCACGGTTATTCTGATGGCGCCGCCATGCGCTGCTGCCCTATCGGCATCATCTGTGCGGGGGAACCTCAGCGTGCTGCCCGTCTGGCAGAGATCGATGCCTGTGTCAGTCACAGCAGAGACGGCATATGGGGGGCACAGGCTGTTGCAGTGGCGATCTCCATGGCTATGGTGGATGCAGAAATGGACCAGATCATGACAGAAGTCTACAAGGTAATCCCTCCAAACTCCTGGTTTGCAGAAACCATGCGCCGAGCCGACAACATTCTTAAGAAAGCGGATTACGACCCATTTAAAGCCTGGGTACCTTTACACGACCAGCTCTTTTGCACCTATAAATCTGCGGTGCCGGAGGCTATTACCGCAGCCTTCGCTATTGTGCGCACGGAGCATCACAGCTTTACCAAGGGCATGATGCTGGGCTGCAACTATGGCCGGGATGCCGATACCATCGGCGCTGTCACCGGAGCCATACTGGGGGCCAAACTGGGGGCCAAGGCCATTCCCGCGCCGTGGATGGAAAAAATCCGGTATCCCAGCGGCACCTGTCTGCCCTTTACCAAAGGAATGGATTTGTTTAAAGTTTCCGAAGATTTGGCCGCTCTCATCACGGCCCATGACGAAGAGGATGATTCCCTTATGATTCAAGCGACAGCGAACTGACCGCCGCAAAGCAACCGAAGGTGGAAACAAAAAACGAAAATCACGCCAGAAAATTGGGCCCCAGTCAAAAGCTCAAAAAAGGAAGGATGAGATAAGATGGTTTCAGAAATGCAGGTGCAGGTTTCGGCGCAGCCTCCGTCGAACCTGCCTCAATCCCGTCCTTATTCCCGGTGGCGGAAGTATAAAAACATAGTGCGCAATGCAATTTCCAACCCGTATAATCTCATGGTGCTGGCAGCTATCGTGTTGCTTACATATTTTATTGCAGTGCCGCTGATGGAAATGATCCGCACCACCTTTAGCCTAGCCAAGGCAGACGTCCGCAGGCTGGGGGGAGATGCGCAGGTGGGACAGTTTACCCTTTATTATTGGAAGCAGATTCTCACCAGCAGCGTTGCCAAAAAGATGCTGTATCAGCCACTGTTTAATTCCTTTATAATCGCTGTTTCCACCTCTGCCATTGGCGTGAGCCTGGGAGCCATTATTGCGTGGCTGTTGGTCCGCACCGACTTGCCCTTTAAGCGTTTTTTCTCCCTGGCAGTCATTATGCCCTATATGTTGCCCTCCTGGTGCAAATCCATGGCGTGGATTACCGTCTTTAAAAATGAACGCATCGGCGGCACTCAGGGTTTTCTCAATTACCTGGGGATTCAGACTCCTGACTGGCTGGCTTATGGACCGGTGGCTATTGTGGCGGTACTCTGCATCCATTACTACGCCTATGCCTATTTGTTGGTTTCGGCAGCCTTGCGCTCGGTCAACTCGGAACTGGAGGAAATGGGAGAAATTTTGGGAGCCAGCAAGCCCCTCATCCTTAAGAGCATCACTTTTCCGCTGGTACTCCCTGCCATTTTGTCCTCGGTAATCCTTACTTTTTCCAAATCCATGGGCACCTTTGGAGTTCCGTCGTTTTTGGGCCTTAAGGTAAACTATTACACCATATCCACCATGCTCCACAGCACCATTAAAAATCAGCAAACCAATCTGGGCTTTACCATTAGTTTAATTCTGATTGTCATTGCATCCATCAATATTTTTATCAACCAAAAGCTGATTGGAACCCGAAAATCCTATGCCACCATCGGGGGGAAGGGAGGACACAGCGCCCTCTTGCAGCTGGGAAAGTGGAAGGTGCCTATCACCGTTCTGCTGTTGCTGTTTATTGTATTTGCCGTCTTTCTTCCACTGGTTATTTTGCTCTATCAAACCTTTATGCTGCGGGTGGGGGATTACGGGCTTTCCAACTTTACCCTCCATTACTGGATTGGCAAGTCCGACCCCATGATTTACGATGGGCTGCCCGGCATTTTTAACAACGTAAAGTTCTGGCATTACGTGCGCAACACCCTCAAACTGGTAATTGTGACTTCGCTGATTGCCACCATCTGCGGTCAGTTGCTGGGCTATATCAATTCCCGCGGCCGGCATCTGCGCTCGGGCCGGCTGGTGGAGCAGCTGGTATTTATCCCCTACCTGATTCCCTCCATCGCCTTTGGTGCCATGTATCTTTCCATGTTTGCCTCCAGCACCACGGTGGATATTCTGGGATACCGCATCACCTTAATTCCGGCCCTGTACGGTACCTTTACCGTGCTGGTACTGGTGAGCATTGTAAAACATCTTCCCTTTGCTTCCCGGGCGGGCACCGCCAACATGATTCAGATTTCGGTGGAACTGGAAGAGGCGGCGCAAATTGCCGGCGCGGGATTTCCCACCCGGTTTGCCAAAATCATTTTTCCTCTTTCCAAAAACGGGTTTATGAGCGGCTTTATGTTGATTTTTATCAGCATCATGAAAGAGCTGGACCTGATTGTAATTTTAATGACTCCCGACCAAACCACTCTGCCTTACATGGCTTACACTTATTCGGCGGAAGGCGTTACGCAGCTTTCCAACTGTGTGGCCATTGTCATGTTTTTGATTGTATTCCTGGTGTATTGGGTTGCAAACAAATTCTTTAACGCCAATATTGCGGGTGGATTGGGAGGTTAAATGTCATATGAGCAGAATTGTGCTGAGCGAAATCAATAAATACTATGGCTCCAATCATGTTTTAAAAGACCTGAACCTGGTGGTGGAGGACGGAGACTTTATGACCCTGCTGGGCCCTTCCGGCTGTGGGAAGACCACCACTCTGCGGGTGATTGCGGGACTGGAAAAGCCGCAATCCGGCAACATCTATATGGACGAGCGGGAAGTAGTCAACGCCAAAGAGCGCTTTTATGAAGATCCCGCCAAGCGCGGACTGAATCTGGTGTTTCAGAGCTATGCTCTTTGGCCCCACATGACGGTATTTGACAATGTAGCCTTTGGTCTCAAAGTCGAAAAGGTACCCAAGGCTCAAATTGCCCAGCGGGTACAAAATGCCCTGGAGCGGATGCGCATCAGTGAGCTTGCCCAGCGCTACCCGTCCGAGCTTTCCGGGGGGCAGCAACAGCGGGTGGCCATTGCCCGAGCGATTGTCTCGGAGCCTAAGGTGCTGTTACTAGATGAGCCTTTGTCCAATCTGGATGCCAAGTTGCGGGTGGATATGCGCAGCGAACTTAAGCGGCTTCACCGGGAACTGGGTGCCACCATCATTTATGTCACCCACGATCAGGTGGAGGCTTTGACCATGTCCACCAAAATCGCCATCTTTTTCGACGGCGTGCTGGAGCAGGTGAACACCCCTATGGAGGTTTACCAGAACCCCGCTTCCATTCGTATTGCCGATTTTATCGGAAACCCCAGAATCAATTTTATTCCCGGAAAAGCCCAACGTGCCGGGGACCTGCTCACAGTGGAATCAGTTTTGGGAATCCACCAGTTTAACGCGGATACCTTTACTAACGAGATGCCTGGTGACGGTTTGTTTGATTGCGTGGTGGGGGTCCGCCCCGAGCAGATTGAAATTTCCCGCCAGGAAAATGCAGCAGGTATTCCCGCCAACATTTATTCCTCTATGCCGGCAGGCTCCGAGACTCTTCTGCAGCTTTCGGTGGGAGATGTGCAGATTTTGGCCAAACAGATTGGGCTGAAGAATTACGCCGCCGACCAACCGGTTTGGATGCTGATCAATCCGGAATCCATTAACATCTTCCACAAGGAAACCGGCAGGCTTATAAAGCGGGCCACCTCCGAGACGGAGGAGTAAGACTCTGTTTTCCCAAGGGCATCTGAGATGCGCTAAATTATAAAATGGAGGTATTACAGTGAAAAAACTATTGCGAATCGCTGCCGTCGTCCTGTCCCTGTGTCTGGTACTGGGTCTTGCTGGCTGCCAGAAGATTGAACCCCAGCCGTCTGCCGGATCAGCTCCCGCCCAGAACTCTTCCAACGGTTCCGGCAACAGTAGCTCCGGCAACAGTGAGGCATCCTCGGAACAAGCCACTACCGATTGGGCCACACAAGTTGGCCTTAATTTGGACGAGCCCATGGAAGAGCTTTATAAAAAAGCTCTGGAAGAGGGGGGCGAGGTTGTCATTTACACCATTTCCAGCCGCATGGAAAAAATTAAACCCATGTTTGAGGAAGATTATCCCGGCATGACCCTTACCCCTTACGATATCTCTTCCGGTGAGCTGATGGAAAAGTTTTCCCGTGAATATGAGGCTGGTATTCGCACTGCCGATATTATTCACTCCAAAGAGCAGGTGGGAGAATATCTGCTGGACTTTATAGGAGAAGGCATCCTACATAACTACCAGCCGGCATCCATTTTCGCCAATGTGAACCCCGAGTATATGGCTATGACTCCTCTTTTGTTCGAGCTGAACCTGTGGTTCTACAATACCGAAGTGTACGATGAATGCCCCCTCACCTCCTGGTGGCAGTTGACCACTCCGGAATGGAAAGGCCGTTTTGTCTTCCAGGATGCTGCCGATAACATGGCTTATCTGGCCATGTTTACCACCATGGTGCAACATGCCGACGACATGGCGGAAGATTATAAAAACTTCTTTGGCACCGAAATTGTGTTGGAACCCGACGAGCCTACCGCCGCCCACGCCTTTATCAAGCGCTTTTTGGCCAATGATCCCATCATGGCCAAAGGCTCCGACGAAGTGATCGAAATGGTCGGCGCTCCAGGCCAAACCAACCCTCCCGTAGGCTATGCCTCCTCCGTCAAGCTGCGTCAGCGGGATGAAAAAGGTTATAAAATCGATTACGCCCCCCTGACCATGACCCCTTCCAACGGAATTTATGCCATGAACTTCCTGGCCGTGGTAAACGAATGCAATCATCCTAATGGCGCCAAATTGTTCATCAAATATCTGATGGGCGGCGAAGATGGCAAAGGCCGCGGCTTCTCTCCCTTTGCCACTCTGGGCACCTGGCCTGTACGCCCCGAAATTCCCAATCCCGAGGGCAACCTGGAACTGGCGGACATTCCCTTGTGGCCCACCGACTTTGACTATGTTTACCACAATATTCAAGATGTAAGGGACTACTGGATCGCTCACAGATAACAGTACCGGCGCTATGGGGAGGACTCCCGGTCCTCCCCGTAGTTTCCACCCCTGTGCTCTGTTCAGGAAAACCAATTATGTAAGCTGTTTCTGTTCCGGGTTTTTCAGCAAGACTTCCGACTAAATTACGCGATGGATTGATCTATCCCATCTGTTTTAGGAAAGGAGCCCCGGCTTTCGATGATCCCCATTGTAGCAGACCTGCACACCCACACCCTCGCATCTCAGCACGCCTACAGCTCATTGTACGAAAACATCGTCATAGCCGCTCGAAAAGGCTTTTGTGCTCTGGCCAATACCGACCACGGTCCCGCCATTCCCGATTCTCCCCATATTTGGAATATCTCCAAACAGAAGAAGCTCCCTACTATGGTGGAGGGCGTGCGGGTTTTAAGGGGGGTGGAGGCCAACATCATCGATTACAAGGGTAAGCTGGACGTAGACCATTCTATTCTGGAAGAACTGGATTGGGTGATTGCCTCCATGCATCCCTACACACTGCCTCCTGCCACGGTACAGGCCCATACCAATGCCTGGCTGGCTATTGCCCAAAACCCTTATGTGGATATGATCGGCCATTGCGGTGATACGCGTTTTGCCTTTGAGATTGAACCGGTGATAAAAGCCTTTAAACAACACCGCAAGATTGTGGAAGTCAACAACAACACCTTCTATTCCCGTCCCGAAAGCCGGGACAACTGGGTCTCCATTTTACGATGCTGTATGGAATACGAGGTTCCGGTAGCTGTCAGTTCCGATGCCCATTTTTGCACCGATGTGGGCAACCACAGTCTGGCTCTTGCGGTTTTAGAGGAATTAAAGTTCCCTTCGAAGCTGGTCATTAATTCCACCGTGGAACAGCTGGACCACTATTTGCACCAGTATCGCCAAAAGCCATTTCGAATCCAAAGCCCATAACCTGCTACGCACAACCCGCCGCCGGACCCATCCGACAGCGGGTTTTCTGCAACAAGCACTTTCTCCACCCAAGAGCGACAATCATTTTTCATGCCTTTTCACGTTTTACTAATTATGGTATGATGATAACAAGGTGTTAACATGATTTTCCAGGAGGAAAACATGAAGCTGTTTCGTTCCCGCACATACCACCATCATTTGACACTGTTTTTTGTTGGCTGTGCTGCCACTGTTGTGGTGTTGTTTGTTTTGCTGATTACTGTAATGTGGGGCACAAGCCGAATCTATGTGGAAAGGGCCAACCAGTCCAGCAACGACCATGTCCGCACCATGACCCGCCGGATATACGGTGAGCTGGATGAATTGATGCGGGAATTTTCCGTGGATCTGGATTTATTGCAGGCAGTAACCCAGGGAAATAGTCGGCCGGCCGGCATCAAGCTGGAAAAGGCGGTCCAGCAACAACCCATTCCCTGTTACTACTTTTTGACCGATCTCAACGGGCAGATGATACACAGCAATTTGCTGGAGGAGAACCTGGACTACTGCAAGAGCAGCCCCAGCTTTAACCGAAGTATGGAACAGTTGCAAAAAAGCCCCAGCTCGGTAATTTGCGCCGCTGATGACGTGTTGTTTGGCGGTGGTCAGAGCACCATCTGCCATTTTGCAGTGGCGGTGCGCCAGCAGAACAGGGCGGCGGGTTTTTTGTTTTTTTGCATCGGCGAAAGTGCTGTGGAAAAGATGCTCTGGCAGGAACCGGTAGACGGCGTAGTGGTAGTGGATGCTCAAAACCGGGTGATTGCCTCCACCCTTCACGGCGTGGCAAGGGATATGCAGTGGCGGCCCGACGTCTTTGCTTCCCGCCATGTGACAGAAGGGATCCTGGAATTGAACAGCAAACCCTTTTACGTCACCCGCTCCGCCGCCGGATTTGGGTTGGAGGTATATACCTTCAGCAATATTTCCACCCGCGCCGTTTCCACCTATGCGGCAATCACTGCCACGGGAGCCCTTACCCTGCTGGCTCTTTTGGTTATCTTTTTTACCGCTAAAAAGACCATTTATAAAAACCAGCAGGCCATGCAAAATCTGCTGACCGCTGTCAGCGAATGCCAAAAAGGCAACATCGCCTACCGGATCAGAACGGACACTTTTACGGAGTTCCAACAGCTGTACGATGCCTTTAACGAAATGATGAACCAAATGCAAGGCCTGATCGAAAAGAACTTGGAGCTGGCCGATCGGCGCAGGGTAATGGAGATTGCGCATCTGGAGGGTCAGTTTAACCCACACTTTCTCTTTAACCTTTTGGAAAATTTAAAATACGTTATCCTCATGGACCCAAAGGAAGCCAGCCGTATGGTAGTGGGGCTTTCCAAACTCATGCGCTATTCCATCAACTACGGCCGGGTAGAGGTAGAGCTGAGCACAGACCTTGAGTATATCGAAACCTATCTGATGCTGCAAAAAAGTCGTTACGGTTCCCGGCTGGAATGCTCGGTGGAGGTAGAGCCGGAGCTTCTCAACTGCAAAGTCCCCAAGCTTCTCTTGCAGCCGCTGATTGAAAACAGCATTGTCCACAATGCGGAAAAAACCGAGCATATGTATGTGCAGCTGCGGGGATTTCGGCTGGAAGATAAAATCTGCTTTACCATTGTGGACAACGGGCAGGGAGTAGGCCCCGGACGGCTGTTCGAACTGCAGCAGATGCTGCAACACAACAATGCCGCAGCCGAGCATATCGGCCTTTACAACGTGCACCGCACCATCCAGTTAATGTATGGGGAAGAGTACGGTATTACACTGCAAAGCGTTTACAATCACGGCATGAAAATCCAAGTGGTGATACCTTATCGGGGAGGAGATAAGGATGTATAAGGTGCTGGTTGTAGAAGATGAGGAAAGAATCCGCAAGGGACTGGTGTATCTTGTGGACTGGATGGCTTTGGTGGTCGGCGAGGCTGTCAACGGACGGGAAGGCGCCGCTCTGATTCGCAGCCTGCAACCGGATATCGTGGTAACCGACGTGCGGATGCCGTTTGCCAGCGGGATTGAGATGCTGGAACAAACCCGGGGAGCATGGGATGGTGAAGTAATCATCATGTCGGGCTATGACGAGTTTGAATACGCCAAAAAGGCAATTTCTCTGGGGGTGGCAGAATACTTTCTCAAGCCTCTGGATCCGGAGGAGTTGGCGCAGGCGGTGCGCAAAATCGCCGGTCGGCTGGAGGAAAAGCGAGCCCTTAAAAAGCTGGAGGGATTGCAGCGACCCAATACAGGTATGCTTCAACTGGATGGCATGAACATCAGTCCTCCCAAAAACCGTCATGTGGCCGCCATGTTAGAGTATGTGCAGGCTCACTATGCCGAAAAAATCTCCATCACCGACCTGAGCGATTCTTTGGGAGCCAGTGTTTCCTATCTTAACGCAAAGTTTAAGGAGGAAACAGGTTACACCTTCAATGATTTTCTCAACCGATACCGCATCATTAAATCCCTAAGCCTGCTGGGGAACACAAATATGAAGGTGTACGAAGTGGCGGAAGCCGTCGGTTTTCAGGACTACAAGTATTTTATTCAGGTATTTAAAAAATACATCGGCACCTCCCCTATGAAGTTTCTCAACGCTCAGACATAGGACAGGCAGACCGGCGGGGCAGTTACTCCCGCCTCAACCTGCCTTATTCTAGAACCCTTGAAGTTGTAATACACAATATTGAACTGCCCCCTGCTTATGGACCTGAAAGAAACAACATAAAATGCCTTGAAGAAAACTTTCATGATTTTTGAAGGTTTTCTTTTTGTTTTTGAGCGCTTTTCAAGATGGGACAAGGGAAAACAAAAATCGAAAAAGTCTGATTATCATCAGGTTTTTTCACAACACAGAGGGTTTTCCATACAATAATAATGATACCATCGCCTAAGTGTGCAAAACCAGGGAAGAGGTGATATCATTCCATGTCGTTTAACGATCGAGAGCTGTTGGCTCGCCTGATCATGTGCGAAGCAGGTGGTGAACCGTTTGGGATGGTTGAACACAACCATGGATAAAAAATTACTTGAAAAATACCTGCACCCCATCTTCCCGCTTGTCGCCGACCAGGATAAAGTCAATGAGAGTTCTCGCGATGCGCTTTTTCGTTTCCAGCTCTATTGTTTGCCAGTTGTGGATGATAGAACCGACGTCCGCGTTTTGATGTTGTTTTTGATTTTTGACATTTCTAGCGCTTTGCAACTCGGAAAGTTTTGTACGGCACTCATCCAACTGCATTTGCAACGCAGCTTGCTTTTGCCGCCATCTGGCTTGGATGGAATCCGAAGTTGCCAACAAAATTTCATGTTCAATTTTATCCATTTGCTCTTCTATTTTTATAATTTGAGTTCGGAGTTCAGATATCCCTTGTGACTCGGGTAAATCGATTTCTATGGGTGAAACGGTTTTTAATTGATGCAGTCGATGGAACAATTGAAGTTCGGCTGCGCTCTCTATCTCATCCAACCCCCATGGGTAGGACCTTCCCCGGCATTGGTGTTTTTTCCTTCCATAGCAGTTGATATAGTTTCTTCCCCGATTGTTGTTGACCACCGTAACACCTAAACGGCAATTGGCGCATTTCATCAGTCCCGACATCCAGGTGTGCTTGCCTCTTTGAACACACGGCACCTGCCTGTTGCGGTCCAATTTGTCCTGGCAGGCGAGCCAGATGCCGGCAGGCACAATGCCCTCGTGGGGTGCAATAATCACTTGCGTATTGGATAAATCCGAAAATTTTCTCCCGCTCCTTTTCTTTTTTGCTTCCTTCGAATAAGGTTGTTGAGGCGCGTATAAATAGCAACCGTTGATGCCACAGAAATCCTCAATGGGATTGTAAATAGCGGCTCCTTTGCTTTTGAAATACGCGTAAACTCTTTCATCCGCCTTGACATAGACGGGATGTCTTAGAATTCTCCCAATGGAGGAGGAGGTAAAATAAGTTCCGCGGGCCGATTGGATACCCTGTTCTTTTAATTGCCGGGCCAGCGTTCCGATGGAGACGTCTGAAT
>Ga0134092_1000790_pt1 | contig 30300 bp, 26 predicted proteins | sample 3_6taG_FD_94454 | JGI IMG/M metagenome (GOLD analysis project Ga0134092, IMG submission 94454) | Switchgrass degrading microbial communities from high solid loading bioreactors in New Hampshire, USA - 3_6_20_6_A3 metaG | ecosystem: Engineered > Bioreactor > Semi-continuous > Anaerobic >... | reverse complement strand
AGCTATAGATGACCATGTAAGACTTTCAAAGGAACATACTGATTATAAATGGGTAACTGAAGATGAATTGAAGAAATTCATATATAAAGAACTGCTAGACGATTTGAAAAGGTATAATGCTCTTCCTAAAATATTTGCATGATGCAGTTTAAAATGACAGGAACAATCTGGTAGGTAGGTAAATAATTGACTTCCTGCAACTTTACTAAAAAATCCTATGCAACACATTACAAATTAAGGGAAGCAGGGAAATATCGGTATATATTAAATTTTAGATAAGAAAGCATAGAGTTGGAATTACTCTATGCTTTTTAATCTCTTATGAAGCTAACTATTGCAGCTAATGTCAATAATGTAAAAAATAATATAGCTCTTCTCATTCTTGCATTTTCTTCTTTTTCTCTTATGTCTTTAAATTTAATATAACCAGGAACAAGAAATACTAAAGGGACTATTGCATATATAATACGAAATATCTGTACAACTGGTTTTATACTCTCAAAAGTAATTAAAAAAGTTATTATGGCAACAAATATATATATTTTATAATAACCGCCTTCTTTTATAAAATCATTGCACAACTCCCATAATAAATTTTTATTCATAATAATTCCCTTCCCCCCACATTTTATCCTTCTACATAAGCACAATCGGTTTAATCTTATTTATTAAAAATATACCACATTTATTCTAAAATTTGTTTAATATGGTATAAATGGTAGCAAAAATGGTATAAATAGCAGTGGGCTTGAAAAACTACAATAGGGAATCGATTTTTTAACCGATTCCCTATTTTTATTTATCTCTATTTTTCGCTTTCTCTTTCCAATATCTTCTTTAAAAACTGTCCTGTGTAGGATTCTTCTACCCCTGCTATTTCCTCAGGAGTACCCATAGCTACAACTGTTCCTCCCTTGTCTCCACCTTCTGGTCCTAGATCTATAATATAATCTGCAGTTTTTATTACATCCAAATTGTGCTCTATTACTACTACTGAATTGCCACCTTCTACTAACTTCTTCAATACGTCTATGAGCTTATGAATATCTGCCATATGAAGTCCTGTAGTTGGCTCATCTAATATATAGATTGTCTTTCCTGTACTCTTTTTACTTAATTCTGTAGCTAACTTAACTCTTTGAGCTTCTCCACCAGATAACTCTGTTGAAGACTGTCCCAATTTAATATACCCTAATCCCACATCGTATAGAGTCTGTAGTTTTCTTTTAATTGAAGGCAAATTTTCAAAGAATTCCAGTGCTTCCTCTACTGTCATGTCTAACACTTCAGATATATTTTTGCCTTTGTATTTAACCTGCAAAGTTTCCCTGTTGTATCTTTTTCCTTTACATACTTCACAGGGTACATATACATCTGGTAAGAAGTGCATTTCTACCTTCAATATTCCATCGCCTTTACAAGCCTCACACCTGCCTCCTTTTACGTTGAAGCTAAAACGTCCTTTACTATATCCTCTCATCTTAGCTTCAGGAGTCATGGCGAATATATCTCTAATATAATCAAATACTCCTGTGTAAGTAGCAGGATTTGATCTGGGAGTTCTTCCAATTGGCGACTGGTCAATTACTATAACCTTATCTAGATTTTCTACTCCTTTGATCTCCTTATGTTTTCCAGGTTTAACCTTTGCTCCATTTAGCTTTTGAGCTAAGCTCTTATATAGTATTTCATTAATCAATGTGCTTTTGCCTGAACCTGAAACGCCAGTTACACAAGTCAGTACTCCAAGAGGAATTTTAACATTTATATTCTTTAAGTTGTTTTCACTTGCCCCTACAATCTCCAACCATTTGCCATTTGGCTTTGTTCTCTCTGTTGGAATTTCTATTTTCTTTATCCCAGATAGATACTGGCCAGTTATTGAGTTGGGATTTTTCTTAATATCTTCAACGGTTCCCTCAGCTACTATATATCCTCCATGAACCCCGGCTCCAGGTCCTATATCCACTATATAATCAGCAGCATACATGGTATCTTCATCGTGTTCTACAACTATAAGGGTATTACCTATATCTGTTAAATCCCTCAATGCCTTTATCAGTTTTGCATTATCCCTTTGATGTAGTCCTATGCTTGGCTCATCCAATACATATATTACACCTACTAATTTAGAACCAATTTGAGTTGCCAACCTGATCCTTTGAGACTCTCCTCCTGATAGGGTTCCAGCACTTCTGGATAAAGTAAGGTAGTCTAGCCCCACATCCCTCAAGAAAGTCAATCTCTTATTGATTTCCTTCAATATTTGGTCAGCTACCATCCTCTGTTTTTCAGTCAATTCTAAGCTGCTAAAGAATTCAATTGCTTTAGCTACAGATAAATCTGTGACTTCAGATATGTTTAATCCTCCTATTTTCACAGCTAAAACTTCTTCTCTTAGTCTCTTTCCTTTACAAGTAGGACAGGGGATTTCAGACATGTATTCCCCTATTTTGTCCTTTATATAATCAGAATTAGTTTCCATATACCTTCTTTCAAGGTTCTTGATAATCCCCTCAAAAGTTCCTGTATACTTTTTAGTTCCTTCAGAATAATGGCTGTTAAAGGTAAAAGTAATATTCCTATCAGTTCCATATAGCAGTTCATCCATGAACTTCTTAGGTGCATACTTTAAAGGAGTATCCACATCGAAGCCATTTTCTTCTGCAAGAGCCTTGAATATCTGATAATAGTATCCTGTGTCATTGGAAGTATTGTATGGAGCAATACCTCCTTCCTTAATGCTAAGCTCCAGATTTGGTATGACCAATTTTTCATCTATTCTCTTATAATATCCCAATCCGTTACACGTTGGACACATACCATAGGGGTTGTTGAAAGAGAACATCCTTGGAGACAATTCTTCAATGGCAACACCACAGTCAGGACATGCTAGCTTCTGGCTAAACATAATTCTTTCCTTACCTATAATATCTACAATTACCAATCCATCCGATAGCTTTAAAGCCGTCTCCAATGAATCTATAAGCCTTCCTTCTATTCCTTCCTTTACTATAATTCTATCTATGACAACTTCAATGTTGTGCTTTTTGTTCTTATCCAGCTTTATTTCATCCGTTACCTCATGCATTTCTCCATCTACCATTATCCTGACAAATCCTTCTTTTTTGATGTTTTCAATGAGATTCTTGTGTTCTCCTTTTTTACCTCTAACAACAGGAGCAAGTATTTGAATTCTGGTTCTTTCCTCTAGCTCCATTATTTTATCCACCATCTGATCTACAGTTTGACTTGTTATCTCTTTTCCACATTTATAACAGTAGGGAGTTCCAATTCTTGCAAAGAGCAGTCTCAGATAATCGTATATTTCAGTTACCGTTCCTACGGTAGATCGGGGATTTTTGCTGGTTGTTTTTTGGTCAATAGAAATAGAAGGCGATAAGCCTTCTATATACTCTACGTCTGGCTTTTCCATCTGTCCTAAGAACTGACGAGCATAGCTGGATAAGCTTTCCACATATCTCCTCTGCCCTTCTGCATAAATAGTATCAAAAGCCAGAGAGGACTTTCCTGAACCACTTAATCCAGTAATGACAATAAATTTATTTCTAGGAAGTTTTAAGTCTATGTTCTTAAGATTGTGCTCTTTTGCACCTTTAATAACTATCTTATCCTGTTCCAATGTTTTCACCTCTTTACTACAATTGACAATTTGTAATACCTATATCCATTATTTCAGTCCTGATTCTTTCAGTTTTTTGAGCTCCATCATCTTATCTCTCAATTCAGCTGCTTTTTCAAAATTCAATTCTTCTGCAGCTTTCAACATAGCTTCTTTCAATTCCTCTATCATGGAATCCAAATTCTCTGCATTGAATGTCTCTACCTTATATTCTTCTTCATCTTCTAAAGCTATAGTTGCTTCTATGACATCCCTTACGCCTTTTACAATAGTCTTTGGAGTGATATTGTGCTCCTTATTGTATTTTGCTTGAATTGTTCTTCTTCTATTAGTTTCATCTATAGCTCTTTTCATGGAATTGGTTATAGTATCAGCATACATTATAACCTGTCCAGAGGCATTTCTTGCAGCTCTTCCTATAGTCTGTATCAATGAAGTTTCTGACCTTAAAAATCCTTCCTTGTCAGCTTCCAATATGGCAACTAAAGAAACTTCAGGAAGGTCCAAACCTTCTCTTAGCAAATTGATACCCACTAATACGTCATATTTTCCTAATCTCAAGTCTCTAATAATTTTCATTCTCTCTAAAGTGTCTATATCCGAATGTAGATAGGTTACTTTAATTCCTATTTCCTTAAAGTAATCAGTTAAATCCTCTGCCATCTTCTTAGTTAGCGTAGTTACCAAGACTCTTTCTTTTCTTTCTGCCCTAATTCTTATCTCTTTTACTAGATCATCAACTTGATGTTCTATAGGTCTTACGTCTATTTTAGGATCTAAAAGTCCAGTTGGCCTTATAATCTGTTCCACTATCTGTTCAGAATGCTCCTTCTCATAAGGACCAGGTGTAGCGGAAACATATATTATCTGATTGACAAGGCTTTCAAACTCTTCAAACTTCAACGGCCTATTATCTAGAGCTGATGGCAGCCTAAAACCATAATCCACTAATGTTTGTTTTCTGGACCTATCTCCTTCATACATACCCCTTAATTGAGGTAAAGTCACATGAGATTCGTCTACAATTATCAAGAAATCATCTGGAAAATAATCTATAAGAGTAAAAGGTCTGCTTCCTGGAGGTCTTCCGCTTAGATGTCTTGAGTAGTTTTCAATTCCCTGGCAAAAACCCATTTCCTTCAGCATTTCAATATCATACCTAGTTCTCTGCTCAAGCCTTTGAGCTTCCAATAGCTTGTTTTGAGCTCTCAATTCCTTTAGCCTTTCCTCAAGTTCCTCTTCAATGCTTATGACTGCTTGATCTATTTTCTCCTTTGAGGTTGCATAGTGGGATGCAGGGAATATGGATACGTGGTTTCTAGCTCCAATTATCTCACCGGTAATGTGATTTAACTCAACTATCCTGTCTATTTCATCTCCAAAGAATTCAACTCTAATAATATGTTCGCTAGATGATGCTGGGAATATTTCCAATACATCTCCCCTTACTCTAAAAGTTCCCCTTACAAAATTTACATCATTTCTCATATATTGAATATCTATTAGTTTCTTCATTATTTCATCTCTATCCTTAATCATTCCAGGTCTAAGGGATATTACCAAATTTTCATAATCAATTGGGTCTCCTAAACCATATATACAAGAAACGCTGGCTACAATAATCACATCTCTTCTTTCAAACAATGCTGCTGTGGCTGAGTGTCTGAGCTTATCAATTTCATCATTTATTGAAGCGTCTTTTTCTATATAAGTATCAGATTGGGGTACATATGCTTCTGGTTGGTAATAATCATAATAGGATACGAAATACTCAACTGCATTATTTGGAAAAAACTCCTTAAATTCAGTGGCTAACTGATAAGCTAATGTTTTATTGTGAGCAATTACTAGTGTAGGCTTTTGCACTCGCTCAATTACATTGGCCATAGTAAATGTTTTGCCAGACCCTGTTACTCCCAATAGGGTTTGATGTTTCAGATTATTGAGTATACCATTGGATAACTTTTCTATAGCTTGAGGTTGATCACCGGTGGGCTTAAAATTTGATTCTATTTTAAATTTAGACATATATTTCACCTCTTGCTGAACGCTTGTTCTTATTTTATTATATAATAATCTAATAAGTTGTCAAAATCTATTTATTGGATTAAAAAAGTTGAACAATTTTTGTTATTATTATAAACTATTAGAAAAAGGATATATATAGAGGAAAATAATATATGAAATATTAACTTTTGGAAATCCAGTTTAGCATTTTCTCTAGAGTATAACGAGGAGGCAAAAATATGTATAAAAAAATATTTGTTTTTATCCTGTTGGTACTGTTATTAGTATTAACTGCTTGTAGTAAAAAAGAGAACATATCCATTACTTTAGATGAAACAGTAGAAGAAAAGCCTGTTGGATATAGCATAAATCAAATAGTGCTATCAAAAGGATTCCAAATTACAGATTCAAATGTAGATATTATGGAAAAGGGAACTAATTTAAAGTTATTGGTAACAGCAGGATTAGTAGAAAGCTCAGGGATATACATAGATAAAATTACAAAGGCAGGAAATACTTTAAACATTTATCTAAGTAGAGAAATGGATAAAAATAAAATACAGCTGGCAGTTCCACAGATAATCTTGGAAATCAATGATGATATTAAAACAAATCCTGAAAACTTGAAATTCAATATTATACCTCAAAACTATAAACCTATTTCATTAAAATTTAGCAAAAGTCAAATTTTAGATAAAATAAGCTCAGAACTTAAAATTGAACCTGTTACTATTCCAGAAGTGGAACTGTATAAAGAAGATGATAATATACTGTGGAATGTGTATTTTTCATATATGTTGGATAAAGAAAATTCCAGATCTCCTCTGTTTAACCTCTATGTAAAGGCTGATGCTAATACGGGAAAAATATTGGAAACAGAAAAATACAATATCTCTACTTATTTGGACCATGGTCATCTATTGGATTATATGCCTAATAAATTCTTGATCTATAAGCAAGAACATGTGGAAAATGATATTGCTTATCAAAGTTTATGGTCATATGATTTAAATAATGGTGAAAGAAAAAAATTATATACTACAAAATATGCCATTAAATATGCGTTTCTTAGCCCTGATGGTAAGTATGTATCCCTTATTGAAGGTGAAGATGAATCAAAAAGTGATATTTTCCTTATAAAAAGATCAGATAAAGTTGCTATCAAGATAACTCCGGTCAACTATATACATCCAAAGCTAATGAAATGGAAGGACGAAAATAGCCTATACTTTATAGATATTAACAATGATACTACCACTTTATTCTTATATAATATTGCCGATAACACAATGAGTAAGGTTTTAACTTTAGATAAGGTAATTGAATCCTTTGATATATTTAACGATAAACTCATATTTGCAGAGCAGGATCAGGATTCAATAAATAAAAATCTATATCTTTTGGAAAAAGAAGATGATTTAAAATTAATTGGAACAGGCTTTAGGCCTATACTTTTTAATGATAAATACATTACTTATTTAGAAAATATAGAAGACAAAAATAAAAATGTATTAAAGCTATATAATATTGATGAATATAAGGTTACTGATACATTAGATTATAATATTTTAAATTACTATAAACTAGATGATAAGAGTCTGTTATTTGTTGAAAGCCTTAATTTAAACAACCAGTTTGCCTTCGGAAAATACAGCATAGATGATAGGTCTTCAGTTATCATATCACAAATAAATAGCCAGAAGGTATTCTATAATCCAGATAATCAGAAAGCATATATTTCTTTAACAATACCGAAAAAAGAGAAAAATGAATATAATATATATAGCATTGATTTAACTGAAACATATTCAAGCAATAAACAATAGACTTTAGGAAAAAAGGGACATATTATTAGATAATATGTCCCTTAAAATTTCTTCTATTTTAATTCATCATTGGGCATATGCCTTTTGAAATTGCAACTATATCAATATGTATAAGTAAAGGTAATGAAACCTCTGTCAATTCCTAAATATTGATTTCTTTCCTCTAAACTTGTTAATAAATCTCATAATGGGTACTTCCGCTTCTTCAACAACCAATTGATAATCAGAAGTATCGGATACTACAATGATTCCTAAGCTCTTAATTCCTTCCCCATTAGAACTTTTATACTCTTTGGAGACATAACCTTTTTTCATATCTAGCACATTAGCCCATAGAATTCTTGGCCTATAGTATAATATTTCTTCAATATCTTCCTTTGAAAAAATCCTCTTCCCATTTAAGGATACTATTATATCTCCCGAATTGAAGCCTATTTTTTCGCCTATGCTGCCAGGTAGTGTATCCAATATTTTCAAACCATTTCTAGAGGGCTTAAAAATATATCTTCCCCTTTCTTCTCTCAATTTCCCCAATGCAATTATAATCTCATGGGCAACTGGTGCAAATATAGCTGCTAAATATTTGTAAACCTCATTATTTTGGGATTTACTTGAAAGGATTATTAGAATTATACTGAAAACAAATAAGTATAGAGAAGTCTCTTTTGCTTTATCTTCAGGTAATCTTGATAAGGAAATATCTCCATAACCTAATATAGCTATTAAAGTTACAGGTATCATCGTTCCATTATTTAAAAATACAAGAAAAGGAACTGGCCAAAATCTGTTCATTGCAAATCCACCAACTATGTGATCTTCCCTTTCCATAAATATTGGAATCTTACTATTGGTTCCATCTAAAAGAATAAGCAGGCTTTCTACTAAGTGGAGTACTCCAACTATAAACATAATACTCGTTACATTTATTTTAGGCCATCCCAGTATTAAATTGGATAGAGAGATAATTCCCCCTGCATAAGAAAAACATATGAACCTTGGATGTATAATGGACAAAATTAAGGATAGTGGAAAAATGAAAAGAAAATCTTTTTGGCTTATGAATACATTAAAATAGATAAATATAATACTGCCAAAGATACCTCCAATTAATCCGTATAACCCAGAAGAAAGAGTATTTAAAAAAGGGGATCTTTTATAACTTCCTAAAATCCCCTTTTCCATTTTACCTGTTTGTATATATTGGAATAACACTACTAAAAGTATTATCCAAAATAGAGGTGAAAATATGGTAGTTAATATATTATCAATAGAATAATATATAACTTCTAATAAAAAATCCATTTTAACTCCCCTTTATTCCGGCAATTATTTCTATTTAATCATTTTCTCTATCTCCCTAATTGCAGCCTGAAGTTGAGTATCCTCTTTTAAATTTTCTAATCCTATTTGTTGAATATCCTCTGGTAAATCTACCTTTATATCGGGTTCAATTCCTATTCCATGTATGTTTTCTCCCTTAGGAGTAAAGTATTCTGATACTGTAAGTTTAAAACCTGATCCATCCTTTAGCTGTCTTATTCTTTGAACTATTCCCTTACCAAACGTTTTATTTCCTAATAAAATACCTCTATTGTGGTCTTTTATTGCACCAGCTAATATTTCAGAAGCGCTAGCGCTACCTTCATTTACCAATAATACAAGAGGTATATCTACATAATCTTTATCAGAATACTCGTATTGTTTCTCTCCATTCTTTGTCTCAGTATATACTATTATACCTTCTCCTAATAATTCATCTGCTATATCTACACAGACATTTAAAAGTCCACCAGGATTATTCCTTAAATCCAATATAAGTCCTGAAATATTCTTATCCATCAAGGAATTTAAATGTTTTTTGAAATCATCATAAGTCAATTCATCAAAGGAAGTAATCTTAATATAACCAATATCAGAATTTATTATATCTGATTTTACTGTCTGTAATCTTATCTCTTCTCTTATTATTTTCATATCTATATATTGAGTATTGCCACTTTTTCCAGTTCTTAAAACTGTAATAGTAACAGGAGTATTTGGGGCACCCTTCATCCTTTTCACTGCTTCATCCATCTTATCGGCTGTAAATTCCTCTCCATCTACTTTTATGATCTTATCACCAGTTTTTATACCTGCTCTTTCCCCAGGTGTATCTTCTATAGGTGATACTACTGTTATCAGGTTATCTTCTCCTGGTGTTACTATGATTCCTATACCACCATATATCCCCTCTGTCTCTTCAGTAAAACTTTTGAACTCATCCACATTCATATATGTAGAATATGGGTCTCCTAAAGCTTCAAACATACCTTTTAATTGACCATCAAATAATTTCTCTTCATCAACTTCACCTAAATAATTTTCCTTTATATATTTCTCAAGCTCAATGGCCTTTGAATATCTTCCATAAGTGGATATGAGCATATTATATTCACTAGATGGAACAATTACTTTATCATTGTATTTAACGCTAACAATATTGCTCAATGTAAAAGTAATGAGATTGGTTAATATTAGTAGCAATACCACTACTACAATTCTTTTCTTCTTTGACATTCTATTCACCTCTAACCCAAGTGTTATGTATTCTATTTTATTAATTTCACAAAAACATTATACCATTAAAATAAGAAAAGCGTCTAACGACGCGTTAAAAATAGAGAAGCTTTTTTTGAAACTGATATTCCTATAAAAAACGCGTCTGACGACGCGTTAAAATTTTGGAGTTTATTTGCCCTTTAGCCATGGTAGAGGATCAACATATTGACCATTTTTTCTTACTTCAAAATGACAGTGTGGTCCAGTGGATGCTCCTGTACTGCCTATTTTTGATATTACATCTCCTCTTTTAACTTTTTGTCCTTCGCTAACTGAAAGATATGAATTGTGAGCATATAATGTTACAATTCCTCCTCCGTGGTCAATCATTATTACTTTTCCATAGCTTCCAAGAGTACCTGAATATATAACAACGCCATCAGAAGCAGCAACTACACTAGTACCTGTAGGTGCTGGAATATCTATACCTGTATGTAATTTTTTAACCTTATATATTGGGTGAACTCTGTATCCAAAATAAGATGATATCCTGCTGTACCCTGGTACTGGCCAACCCATAGTCCCCCCAGTATAAGGGCCTGTTACCTTCTGTCTTCTAACTATTTCTGATTCTATTTCTTTAGCTAGTTGGTTTAACTTATCATACTCTGCCTCAGCTTTTTTTAAGTCTTTCTCTAAATCTTTCATGAATAACTCTTTTGCTCTTGATGCCATCTCTAAGTTGTTTTTCTTATTTTCCAGCTCAGATTTTGTAATCTCTACTGAAGACCTTTGAGCTTTTAACTCCATATTCTTCTTATTGATTATGTCCCTTTGTTCTTTCATATATCTGATCAATTCCACATCGTGGTCTACAATAGCTTGTATCATCTCTCTTCTAGCTAATAGGTCGCCAATATCAGCTGATGAAAGAAGTACTTCTAAAAACCCTACATTCCCTTTTTTGTACATGACTCTAAGCCTATCGTTGAATACTCCTTCTTTTTCCTTTATGTTCTTTTCCGCTTCTTCCAATTCAGCCACTGTCTTTTTAATTTCTGCGTTTAATCTTGATAATTCCTTTTCAACTTCATCTAGCTCTCTTGCTGCAGTTTCAATTTGCTTGTCCAATTCTTCAATCTGAGCATTCACGTCATTTGTTTGCCTTTTCAAACTCTCAATCTGACTTTTCACATCTTTCATCTGCTTTTCTGTACTCTGCTTTTTCTCCTTTAGTTTGTCCAAATCACTCTGGGCAAAAGAATAAAAGCAGTTAACCAATATGAGTATTGCCAATACTAAAAGTATCTTCCTCTTACTCGTACCCATGTCTTGTACCGCCTCCTTCTAAACGTTCAAGAATTTCCTTAGAGAAATAAGACTTCCCAATGCTCCTATTCCTGCTCCTATAGAAATGAAAATAGTTGATATATCCTTTAATAACACTGCAGGGGGTACCAAATATATCGTAAATAAAACGTATAGCCTGTCATTTACTGCATTGAAGAAATATCCATATCCATAGTAAACTATTGCAATTGATAACATGGCACCAATCAATCCAAATAAAATCCCTTCAATAATGAAAGGTCCCCTAATATATCCATTTGTAGCACCTACATATTTCATAATATTAATTTCCCTTTTTCTAGCAGTTACTGTCAACTTTATAGTATTTGAAATAACGAATATGGAAACTAGTATTAATATAGAAACAATTACCATTCCGCCTGTCTTTACATAGTTGGCAACTAAAACTAGTTTTTTAACAATGTCCTGATTATACTGTACTTCTTCTATGCCATCTAAGTTTTCAATGCTCTTCGCTATTGCGTCAGCATATTCGATGTCTTTTAGCTTTACTACTATAGTATTTGGTAAAGGATTGGTTTCCAGACCTTCCAATAGGTATGCTTCATCTCCCCAATCCTCTTTCATTTTTTTTAAAGCTTCTTCTTTAGATTGGAATACAACTGAAGAAACGCCTTCTTGATTTTCAAGTTTATTTTCAATTGTTTCTATTTCTTCTTCCGTTGCACTATCTTCCATAAATACCTGTATTTCATCAAACTTATCCTTGGTATCTACTACAAGGTTATTTAAACTCAATATCATTATAAATACTAATCCAAGTATTATCAGAACAGCTGTTATAGAAGTGACAGAAGCAAGTCCCATGCCCTTATTTCGCCACATTCCTTGAAAACCCTGTTTGATGACATTCTTCATTATTCTAAACTTCATGCTCATACACACCCTTTTCTTCGTCTCTTACTATCATTCCTTTTTCAATCTCTATTACTCTTTTTTGCATTGCATCAACTATATCCTTAGCATGGGTTGCCATTAGAATGGTTGTCCCACGTCTGTTTATATCTCTAAGCAGTTTCATAATTCCCCAAGCATTTTCAGGATCTAAATTTCCCGTAGGCTCATCAGCAATCAATATAGGTGGATTATTTACAATAGCTCGCGCAATTGCAACTCTTTGGTGTTCCCCTCCTGACAACTGGTCAGGATAGCAATCAGCTTTTTGGCTCAATTTTACCATGCTAAGTACCATGGGAACATTTCTTCTTATTTCCTTTGGATGAGCACCGATTATTTCCATTGCAAAAGCAACGTTTTCATAAACTGTCTTGTTGGGCAAAAGTCTAAAATCCTGAAATACTACTCCAACGTTTCTCCTTATGTACGGTATCTTCCTGTTTTTTACCTTTGTAATATCCTTATTGTTTAAATATATTCTACCTGAAGTAGGATTTTCCTCCTTTAAAATCAACTTTATCAAAGTGGATTTTCCTGCTCCACTAGGCCCTACTAGAAATACGAAATCGCCTTTTTCTATTGATAAATTAATATTGGACAGTGCTTTTACTCCATTTGCATATTCCTTATCTACATTTACAAATTTAATCAACGTATTTCACCTCAATATATTTAGCGTTTACTTGGCCAATAATATTATTATAGCACATTCTAAAGATGGTTTCTGCCAAAAAAGTAAATCTTTTATAAAAGATCTCCATTGTTATCTTTTACTTTAATTATATATTATAATATAAAGTAAACGATAAATAAACAGTAAAGGGTGGTATTTTTGGACAAAAAAGCCTTAAGGGAAAACATGATAAAAATAAGAAAAAACATGTCAAAGGGAAAAAGAACAATTAAATCTAAGGAAATTAAAGAAAAACTGTTTAACCTTGAAGAATACAAAAATGCTAATTTTATATTCACCTTTATAAGCACTGAAGAGGAAGTTAATACCCATGATATTATAAGAGAATCCATAAGCAGTGGAAAAAGAATAGGGGTTCCTATAACTTTGCCTAAGGAAAAGAAAATGATCGTATCAGAAATAAGAGATTTTGATAAGGAATTGGAAATGGGTTTTTACAACATTTTAGCTCCTAAAAAGGAATTTATAAGAGAAGTATCCCCTGAGGAAATCGATATAGTACTAGTTCCTGGATTAGCATTCAGAGAAGATGGTTATAGAATAGGATATGGAGGAGGATATTATGATAGATTTTTAAGCAATGTAGAATCTGTCATAAAAATAGGAATTTGTTTTGAAATGCAAATTCTCGAAGATGTACCTGTAGATACTTATGATGTTCCTGTAGACTTAATCATTACTGAAGAAAGAATAATAGACTGTAAAAATAATAGGAAAAAGGGTAGATAACAAATCTACCCTTATACATAGGTTTTATTCAGTTCAGAATAATACCTTAATTTTTCCTTTACCAGATAATTTATGGTTCCTTTTTCATATTCACCCTTTTCATCTAAATTTCCAGCTTTAACTCCTGTTAATATCTCAATGCCTTCATCTATTGTCTTTACAGCGTATATTTTAAACAATCCCTTCTCAACAGCATCTATTACTTCATCGTCCAGCATTAGATTCTGTATATTTTGATAAGGTATTATAACTCCTTCTTCTCCAGTAAGACCTTTTAGTTTACAAACCCTATAAAATCCTTCAATCTTCTCATTTACTCCGCCAATAGGTTGGATTAGCCCTTTTTGATTCACAGAGCCTGTAACTGCAATAGACTGTTTGATTGGCTTTTCAGCTAGACTGGATAGTAATGCATACAATTCTGTACTAGAAGCACTGTCTCCATCAACCTCGCTATAGGATTGTTCAAAGGTTATGCTTGCAGTAAGGGATAGAGGAAAATCCTGAGCATATTTTTCTCCCAAATATCCTCCTAATATTAAAACTCCTTTATCATATATGCTGCCAGATTGGTTTACTTCCCTTTCTATGTTAATTATGCCATCCTTTCCAGCAAAGGTATTGACTGTTATTTTAGTAGGTCTTCCAAACATATATTGTCCTACATTGATTACCGATAAGCCATTTATTTCTCCAACCTTTTCCCCTTTAGTATCGATTATTATGGTTCCTTCTTCAATGGATTCCTTTATTTTTTCTTCGTATATATTGTTTCTGTAATTTTTCTTACTAATAGCTAAATTTACTTCCTCTTTAGTTACTACCGATTTGTTTTTCATGTTTGCCCATTGATCAGCTTCATAAATGACCTCCACTAATTCATTAAACTTAGCAGTAAGCTTGTTCTGGTGGGATGCTAATCTGCTGCTGTATTCTATAATGGCTGCTAAAGCTGTCTTATCAAAAGGTTTGAGATTTTGATCTTTACACTGATATGCTACAAAGGAACCTATCTTTTTGATATTCTCTTCAGTTCTATCAATCTCTACATCAAAATCCGCCCTTATCTTAAACAGCTTCTTAAAGTCATCATCAAAGTTGTAAAGAATCTGATAGGTGTAAAAATCTCCTATTAATATGACCTTTACATCTAGAGGTATAGCTTCTGGAGTTAATGTTTCAGATATAATGTTGAGTCCAGTAATATTCTCCACCTTAACTTTTTCAGTTATTAAGGCTCTTTTCAGTCCCTCCCAAGCATGGGAGCTCTGAAGAACATCCTTTGCTTGTAATATGATATATCCACCATTTGCTTCATGTAAAGCTCCAGGCCTTATCTTTGTATGATCAGTCTTAAATCCACCCATTTCATTTACATATTCAATCTTCCCCAATAGATTGTAATAGGTAGGATTCATTTCCCTAACAACCGGAGCAGCAGATTTGTCGCTGTTATCCATGAAAAGATTGATTTCATACCTTTTCATTAAATCATCTATTGTGCCTTCCATTAACTTATACTTCAAAAGGGGGTTTTTTTCATCTTCTCCTAAAAATATCACATAGTTTTTCTGTATATCCAATTTCAGATCCTTCAAATACTCGCATATTTCCTTGTTGTCATTATACTTATCTATTAACGTATCCAAATATATATCTAATACTTCCATTACTTTCTTTTCCTTAAGATTTTCTATTTCTACAATCAATTTTTTCTCTAGTTCCTTGACTCTTTTAATATACTCATAAGACTTTTGAGTTAATTCATTGGATTTTTCCATCAATTGGTCTACTTCTTCTTCAGAAAGATTAGCTATTTCCTCATCTGTCATGGGTCTACCATCTTTCATTGGCACATTTATTATTCCCTTGTCTGTTTGCTTAAATAGGAAATTATAATCTTTAGCCAAATCATTCAATCCATCCAATATCTCTTGAGCTTTTGATTGATAGGAAGAATAGATAAGTCTTCTATTGCTTTCATATTCCTTTGAAGTTAAAGCCTTAGGAATCTCTATCTTTAAATTTTCTATTAAATCCTCAATATCCTTTTTAAATATTTTTCCTTGTCCATTGTTCATGCCAATAGCTTTAGGTGAGTCTGGTTTTTTGAAGTTGTATACATAGCACCAATCCTTTGGAGGTTTTCTTTTCCTAGCAAATTCTTCTGCTACTAATATGGAATAACTGTTTCTGCCAGTACCAGTAAGTCCTGAAACATATATATTATAGCCCTTTCTATTAATTGCAAGGCCATACTTTAATGCCTCCATGGCTCTTTCCTGACCTATCAATTCACTAGAAGCAGGTAAATCCTCTGTGGTTTTTCCATTAAATAGATCACATTTACATTTGTTCTTTAGCTTTTCTATTGGCACTAAATATGAATCCTTCATGATATCACCCCCATCATATAATCTATGTATACCCAAATTAAATTGCATATACGATAAATTTATCATATATGCATAGTATATTCTTTAGTAAACATTTGTTGATAAATTATAAAATTAACAAGAAAAGACGACCAATATGTATTAAAAGTATCGGCCGTCTATTCAGATTAAATCATTCTTCATATTCCACTTTCAAGTTTATCTTCTTAGGCATTTCATCTAAATCGGTTTTAACAATGGTAAAAGGATAATCAAAGCCTTGGGTTACTATTTCATCAGGATCTGGATCACAGTACTTAGCTACAACGGTTATATCGAAATCTCCACTATCTCTTTCTTCTTTTATTATCTTTTCAACTTCCACGCTATATCCTCCTGTCTTTTTCTCACCTCTAGTAACTACCACGTATATTTCATCGTTTAATCTGCAGGTTAGGGCTTTTTCTTCTGACAGGTATTTGGGAAGTATTTCCTTTATCTTCTCAGGGATTTCAGATGAATCCAACACTTTAAATCTCACTTCATTATCACCCTTATTAAAGAATTTTAAAAAAACAAATATAACAATTAATAATAATATGACTATTCCAGCTATAATAATACGCTTTTTCTTCACATAAACCCCTCCTAATCCCTCTCTTACTTAATCATATTCTACAAACTATGGGTTTATGTTTTCAATTATAAAAAGATTTAACCAATCTTAGTAAATTTTTGTACTACATATATTTTCTTATTAATTGCAAAAATAGCACCAATAATTTTGGTGCTATTTAGTATATCTTCTTATCTATTCAATATTTCTTTAGCTTTGTTAACTATATTTGCCACATTCAATCCATATTTCTCTAATAATTGATTTGCTTCTCCTGATTCTCCGAAAGTATCCATAGTGCCAATTCTAGTCATAAGAGTAGGATAGTTTTCAGCAAGTACTTCCGCTACAGCACTGCCAAGTCCACCAATAATGTTATGTTCCTCTACTGTGATAATTCCCTTTGTTTCCTTTGCTGCCTTAATAATTATATCCTTATCAATAGGTTTAATTGTGGACATGTTTATGACCCTTGCTGATATGTTCTCCTTTGCTAATTCCTCACTAGCTTCCAACGCTTTAGCTACCATAACTCCTGTAGCTATTATTGTCACATCATTTCCTTCCTTTAACTGTACACCTTTTCCTATTTCAAATTCGTAGTTTTCATCAAACAATACTGGTACCTTGCTTCTACCCAATCTAATGTATACTGGTCCTTTATGTTCTGCAGCCTTAAATATGCATTTTTTAGTTTCAATTGCATCAGCAGGACATAGGACTACCATGTTAGGTAAACTTCTCATAAGACTTATATCCTCAAGAGCTTGATGAGTAGCTCCATCTTCTCCTACTGTCAGTCCCGCATGAGTAGCTGCTATTTTCACATTTAATTTTGGATATGCAACAGAATTTCTTATTATCTCATAAGCTCTTCCTGTCGCAAATACAGCAAAGCTGCTTGCAAAAGGTATTTTCCCACAAGTAGCAAATCCTGCAGCAGTGCCGATTAGATTTTGCTCTGCTATACCAACATTGAAGAATCTATCTGGAAAAGCCTTTTTAAACACAGATGTTTTAGTAGAGCCTGAAAGGTCAGCATCTAACACAACAATGTCCTTATTAATGCTTCCTAACTCCTTTAAGGCCTCTCCGTAGGCATCCCTAGTAGCTATCATATTAGTCATTTATAACACCTCCTAACTCTTCTAATGCCTTAACTGTCTCTTCTTCAGAAGGTGCTTTTCCGTGCCAACCTGCTTCATTTTCCATAAAAGAAACACCTTTCCCTTTAACAGTTTTAGCGATAATCATAGTTGGTTTACCCTTTGTATTTTTTGCTTCCTCTATAGCGTTAATAATCTCTTCAAATGAGTGTCCATCTATATTGATTACATGCCATCCAAAAGCTCTAAACTTCTCATCTATTGGCTCTATATTCATGACCTCTTTATTTGAGCCATCTATTTGCAAACCATTGTGGTCTAAAAATACAGTTAGATTATCCAACTGATAATGGGCTGCTAACATGGCTGCTTCCCAAATCATGCCTTCTTGTACTTCTCCATCTCCCACTAATGCGTATACTCTATAGTTTTTATTATCAATCTTTCCAGCTAGAGCCATGCCATTGGCTGCAGCTAATCCTTGCCCTAGGGATCCAGTAGTCATATCTACCCCTGGTGTTCCTTTCATATCAGGATGTCCTTGAAGCATGGAGTCTATCTTCCTAAGCTTCATCAATTCTTCCTTTGGAAAATAACCTTTTTCAGCTAAAGCAGCATAAAGAACTGGAGCAGCATGGCCTTTTGAAAGAACAAATCTATCCCTTTCTGGCCAATCTGGATTACTGCTGTCCACATTCATCTCCTTGAAATAAAGAGCTGTAAGTATTTCACAAGCAGAAAGAGATCCTCCTGGATGACCAGACTTTGATTCTTTGAGCATTTTTATAATATCGACTCTCAATTTACTCGCAATATTCTCTAATTCCTTATATTTACCCATATTTTAACCTCCTATAGATTTTGAATCTCCTTAAAACCTTCGCCTAATACTTCAGAAACATCAGCAACCATTATAAAAGCATTTTTATCTATGTCATATACTAAGTTCTTAACCTTTGCAAATTGATATCTATTTACTACACATAATAGTACGTTTCTTTCTTCCATAGTATACATACCCTTAGCTTTAAATAGGGTAACACCTCTATCCAAATCTTCCATTATTTTCCTACTTATTTCAACAGGCTTATCTGTAATTATCATAAATGCCTTTGGATTATCAAATCCTTCCAAAACTAAATCTATAACTTTAACTGTAATAAACAAGGATATTATGGAATAAAGAGATGTTTCCACTTTTTTATCTACTATACCTGCAAATGCTACAACACATAGGTCTATTATCATCATAAAAGTTGATGTGCTAAAGGCAGGAAAAACTTTATTAAGAATGGATCCAGCCAAATCTGTACCACCAGTAGTACCTCCGAATTTAAACACTATACCTAAACCTATGCCTGCTACAACTCCACCAAAAATTGAAGCTAATAGTAAATCTCTAGTTAAAGCAGTCTCAGGAATAATCTTTAGGAAAAAAGATAAGAGAATTGTTGAATATAAAGTCTTCCATCCAAAATTTTTCCCGAGTAGAATGATTCCAATTATAAATAAGGGAATATTTACAATTAAATTAGTCAAGTATACTGGTACGCCTGTCAACTTCTTAAATACAATAGCAAAACCTGTTACTCCACCAGGTGCAATCATATTTGGCTCTTGAAATAAAGCTAATCCAAGGGCTAACAGAAAAGTACCTATAGTCAAGCCAATGATTGATATTACTATTTGATATCTCTTTTTCTGTATCATATCCTACCTCCTTACTTAACTGCATCTTTGTCTAATAGTACAGATAGTACAAATTTAGGTATTGCAATCTGTCTTTTTATTCGGGAAGGTTCCCTCATTAACCTATAAAACCATTCTAAACCTAACCTTTGAAATATTTCTGGTGCTCTTTTACTGTTTCCAGCCAGTATATCCATTGTTCCTCCATTACCAATGATAACCTTTCCACAGATCCTATCTTTGTTTTTTGCTATCCACATTTCCTGCTTAGGGAAACCAAGCCCTACAAATATAATATCCGGTTTTAGCTCATTTATCATATTTACAATCTTTAACTCTTCTTCATGGTCATCATACCCTGTGTGACTGCCTTTAAAGTAGCCATGATGATAGCCTGCAATCCTTATATTTGGATATTGCCTTGAAATATTCTCAGCGGCTTTTTTTGCTACTCCTTCTTTCCCGCCAAGTAAGAAGAGACTATAGCTTTTTTCATTGGCTATATCTAGCATCTTAACCGACAGGTCAAATCCAGTTACCCGTTCTTTTAATGGCTTTTTTCTAATTTTGGAACCATAGATTAGGCCTATCCCATCAGCAATTATTAAATCATTATCATTGATTAGCTCTTTCAGTTGAGGATTATCTTTAGCAGCCATGACTATTTCCGTATTAGGAGTACAGATGGTATTTAACCTATTACTTTCCAAAAATCCTATTACCCTTTCTTCTGCCTCATGAAAGCTCAAATTGTCTATTTCTACACCAAATATGTTTACTCTATCCATAACACCACCTACTATTTAAAAGCTCCATAACTATAGAAACGTTTGTTAAGGCTTCTTGCTCCATTCTCTCTTCAAATTCCACCAGTACACTCTTAAAATGATTTCTGTTATTCCATACATAATCTATATCATTAATCAACTGGGTATAGTTGATATTTTCCACTGTAATCATTCTATCCATATTTATCGATTTTAAAAACCCTTCTATTTTAGGATCATAGACTATTCCAATCATTGGCACCAACTGAGTAGCAGCATATATTAATGAATGTAGCCTCATAGCTATTATCATCTCTAGCCTTTTTATAACTCCCATAATATCTTCAACGCTATATTTGTCTTTAATCACAAAGCACCTTTCATTATCTACTTTGTTCAAAAGCTTATTGCTAATAGGTAAATCTTCTGGATAATGCATAGGAATTAGTACCACATTTACATCGTAATTAGCCATCATATAGTCAATTGCCATAGATAAACTGTCAACTAGTTTTTCTTCATTTGACCAGCTTCTTATTGAAATACCTATCAAAGGCTTATCATTAGGAATTCCCTCAATTTCAAATATCTCATCTACTCTTTCATCTTCACTAGCATTCAGTGTAAACACAGGATCTGCAGTTACTCTTATGTTCTTATTTGCAACTCCTAGCTCTTGTAAGAATGCTCTTGAGTCCTCATCTCTTAAAGTTATGAAATCAACTTTATTTAAGGTACTTCTAGTTAACATCCTATTTATCTTTTTATTGATTGGCCCTATCCCATTTGCATAAACCATTATAGGTTTTCCACATAAACGAGCAAATCTCATGAGAGCTATATAATACCACAAAGAACGAGTACTAGTTACATCCTGCAACAAGCTTCCTCCTCCGCTTATGAACAGGTCACAACTTTTTATGGCTTTTATAACTTCCCTAGTTTTAAATCTATTTACAGCATTAATCCCATAAACCTGCTCTGTTGCAGAAGGATTATTTGATAGGGCAGTTATTTCCAAAGAAGCATCTGCTTTTTTCAATTCTTTAACTATGGCTTTTAATATAGCATCATCACCGCTGTTGTTGAAACCATAGTATCCAGAAATAACAACTTTTTTCTTTGTGTTCATAAATATTCTCCTCATTTATCAATCTTGGTGAACATATACATAGGAGTTAACGTTTACTATCAAGTATGGATTCGTATATTTCCTTATGTTTTATGGCCATATTTCTTGATGAAAAGCTATCGCTTACACATTTGTATAAGTTATCTCCCATTATTTCAATGCTTTTTTCATCTTTTATTAGATTCAATATTCTGTTAGCCAAGGATTCACTATCCTTAACCTTAATCAAATATCCATTATATCCATCCTTTATCAGATGGCTTATTCCTCCAACATTAGTTGTTATAATAGGCTTTTTAAACCTAGCCCCTTCAAGTATTACATAGGGAAAGCTTTCACTTAAGGAAGTCAACACATTTATATCTATTGCATTGTAAAAGGAATAAGGGTCCTTTACATACCCTAAGAAATGAACATTGTCCTCTATGTTTAGATCGTTTACCAATGTCTTAAGCTTTTCCTCCTCATTTCCTGAACCTGCTATTAGAAAAATAACATCCTTTCTTTCTGTTAGAACTTTTTCTGCAGCTTTGATAAAAGTCTCATGATCCTTCACTGCATCCAATCTAGCCATTATGCCTATTACTTTCTTGTTCTTAAAATCAATATTGTATCTATCAAAGAACTCCTGCTTACTTACGAAATCAGGTTGAGTATCCATGTCAATTCCATTGTACACAACATATATTTTACTGTTATCAAATCCTCTATCTACAAGCATTTTCTTAAAATCTTCTGATATAGCTATATAGTAATCAAATTTTCTCAAGGCAATGGCATTTAAGGGAGTAAATATAAGTCTCTTATAAAAGTTATCTTTAAAATCCAATCTATAATCGCTATGAACCGTTGTTATCATGGGTTTATTTATCTTTTTCTTTAAAAACATTCCAATGAAGTTTGCTCTAGCTCCATGGCAATGGATAATATCATATTCTTCTCTTAATATTTCATCCTTTAATCTGTCTACGACAGATAAGTCTGTCCTCTTCTTCTGCTCAAAGACTTCAATATCCACTCCAGCCTTTAGAGCATCTTCATAAAAAGTATCCTTTATAAAACAGATAACCTTTGCATCCATCAATTTCTTCAGTTGTTCCATTAGTGAAATAATGTGGGTTTTAGCCCCTCCTGTATCTCCACCACTAATCAAATGAAGCACTTTCATAGTTATAACGCTCTAATAAAGAGCTCCTCCTTCTTTTTTGTTTAATTGCTCTTTTTTGGGAATATAAGTAGCTATCAAAACTATTAGTGTCCAAAAATATATAATCATTGCAGGTACTTCAAATATATTCTCTACAAAATTTTGGACTAGTACACCTATTCCAGCAACAAATAGTCCAAGTATTGACAATTCTCTATTTAAATCCCTCTGACTTCTCATTATCTTAAAAGTTGATATTATAAAGCAAAGGATCACAAAAGCCATTGCAATTATCCCAAACAATCCCATCTCTGTCAAAGTTTTTAGATAATAATTATCCAAGTAGAAAGGTGCAAGCTTATTATTAATTGCCACTGCTCCACCAAACCTTCCAAGGCCTACTCCAAAAGCTTTGTTTTTCTTCCACAATTCAAATCCTACCTTCCACCTGTAAAGCCTTCCATCAGTAGCAGATTTGCTCATGTAGGTAGGGGTGAATATATATAACAGCCTCTGGCTCATGGAACCACCAAGTAGTAGAAAGCCTCCACCTAATGCAATAAAATGAAGTATGAACTTGGGACTAATTATTATAATGAATATAAACACTGAAAAAGCAAATGCTAACCAAGCCCCTCTGGACATGGTAAAGAACAATCCTAAAATCATGAACAATCCAGATATTAAATAAAAGCTCTTTAACCTCTTGTCTTTATTTGTAAAGAACATGGAAACAGCTAATGGTATCAATAATACAAATAATGAACCAAGAATGTTAGGGCTTCCAACTATTGAATAAGCTCTAGTTCTTACGTTTTCTGATACATCAACCCAATTGCCTGGCATAGGAACTCTTGCAATGTATTGATAGGTAGCATGTAAGCCAAGGAACAATCCCATTCCAATCATGAGATTGATGACCTTTTTGGAATCTTCTGTATTTCTTATCAACTGGGTTAATGCAAAGTACCAAAATACCTGTTGAAAAACAGCTCTGTATCCTTCAATAGCTATAGAAAGCTCTGGTGCAATAATCATCACGTGAATAATACCAGCTAAAATGAATATGGCTGCTGGCAATCCCATAGGAGTAAAATTGTATTTTATATTTCCTTTAGAAGCAATTCTTTTAAATATAATATACATGAATAGTACAATTAGCAATAATTCATCCCATATGGAGCTAATAAAAGACAATATGCCTACTCTTCTAATAAAAGCATCCACAAATATATAATATACAGTAAGAATCAATAGAATATCCTTCACTGTTGCATTTTCTACTGCTTTCATCAACAAATTGTATGCATAGCTATTGTTTAAAATTGGATTGTTTGATTTTCTCTTTGGTCTACTCCTTCTATCCAAAAATCTACTAAAAATTACTGTATAAATTCTGCTGTTAACTATAGAATCATGTAAAAAACTCTCTAGCTTTCTAATATTACTTTCTAGATACATGAAAATCCTATAAACCAAACTATATTCAATCCAGCTAGTGTATTCCTTCTTAACACTAGCAGTATCATCTCTATGAAATTTATCAATACTAAAAAGGAAACTGTTAGACGCTAAATTCTTCAACCATAAGAGTATGCCAAAAATATAACTTTCCTTTATAGCTTTCCTTAGATTCATACTATTCCACTACCTTTATACTGATTATTTGTGCTTTGTACTTATATAGATCAGATTCTAGAAAAATAGTTTTTCCTTGCCTTAATTCTTGTGAACCAAGTTTATAACAGTAATCTTCATATGGAACTGTGGCTTCAAAGGTTACTACAGCTTTTTGTTGTAAGGGATCTTCAGAAACTACAGTATTTCCTTCCTCATCCAAGTTAGCCACTTCAACAGGTAATAGTTCCACATCAATGACACTGCCATCTAGATACTTCTTACCCTCTCCAAGCTTATCTCCAACCTTAATAACATCAAAGTAGCCTTTATCTCCTACAACTTCTGTCTTAACCTGAACTGTAACCATTTCTTTCTGTGCAGTTAAGTCTGATAATTGTTTGTTGAATACCTTCATAAATATCAACAGCATCAAAGCCACCATAACTATAATGGCTATAAAATCCAAAATATTTATTTTACCAAAAATTCTCCCCTTCTTATCTATCAGTTTCAATTACTTCACCTCTATGTGCTTTATTGTACTTGGAAATTCAACTTTTGTAGTTTTCATAATGAATGAATTCCCTACTTTTACTTCTTGCCCTCCTAATTGCATATAGGGCCCACTAAATGTAACTTGGCCATCTATTACAACAGTTACCTTAACTTCCTCTGCATCCTCATAAACTCTAATCTTACCATCTGGGCCAGCCTCTGTCTTAAGCAAAGGTTCTACCGTTACTTCCTTAACAGTAGCATTTTGAAGTCTATACTGTGAAAAAATTTTGTCTCCTACTGCCAAATCTGTAACCATATCTCCTGTCAGCTCATTTGCTTCCAGCGTTATTACAACATCTTTTACATTTGATGGAGTAATTTTCCCTCCTGTTTTAATGATTTTATCTCTATTTAAAAATCCAACGACTAATAGAACTATTATGATTAAAATAGTCATATCTATCCAATTCCACTTTTTTTTCATTAGACACCATCCTTTTTCTACTTTAGAAGCTCATAGATTATATCAGCCAACTCTTTAGCTTGTGATTTTCTGCTGTATTTTTCAATCTCATTCCACTTTGGATTATGCTCAATTTTCCCATTTTTCCATTGTCTATAATAATCTATTAAAGCTTCTCCTATTGCTTCTATGTTTTCAGGTTCTACAACAACACCTGTATTAGTATCCTTTATAACTTGTGCTGCTGCGCCATACTGAGGAACTATTCCTAGAATTGGTCTGTCTGCTCTGATGTACTCAAATAGTTTCCCAGTATAGAAATTCTCAGAACCTTTCCCTTTTCCTATAAGTAGCAGAAGTATATCAGAATAATACAACATCTGTATGCTGTCCCTATGGGGAACATATCCATAAGCTTTTATATTTCCCACTAAATTGTATTTTTCAGCATATTCATCTATTACCTTCTTATATACATTTCCTACAATTCTAATCTCTAAGTCCTTTTTATCTATGGAGTTGCTATCAATAGCAATTTTTAATCCATCTAGAAATTCTGTCAAATTCCTCCTGCCATATAAAGAACCAGTATGAGTAATGACAAATTTATCTTGTCCGTTTCTTTCGTTGACTAATCCAACAAAGTCTTCCTCATCATATCCATTTGGTATATAAGTGGAACGACCTTTTAATGACGGATTATCCTTAATGAAATTGTCCAACATAAATTTAGTGTTAGTTATCAAGAAATCACACTCACTTGTAACCTCTAATTCCTTCTTCTTTTCCAATTTAAATCTAACTCTTCTATAGAAATCGTCAAGATGATAAGGATTGTTAGTCCATTCATCTCTAAAATCGGCTATCCAATATAAATTAGAAAATTTCCTCTTTAAATACAATCCCATTAAATGAGAACTATAAGGATAAGAGGTAGTATATATACATTTAATGTCATGTTCCTTTACTATTTCAGCTACTCTCTCCTTATTGAAATAGTACCAGAAAAATTCTGCATCTGGAGAAATAAGTCTTGTTCCAATGAATTTAAAAGGCAGTTTAAGTATGCCTTTTTTATTGACCATATCATAGGGTTTAAGTCTATATATCTTCAAATCCTCAGGTAATTCATTCAAAAGAGTTTCATCTTTTAGATTTCCAAAATACTCCTTTGTAACAACTATTGGTTCTATATCAAAATGGGGTAGATACTTTACAAACTTTGTAGTCCTTTGAACTCCACTTCCTCCCATAGGAGGGAATTCATTGGCAATTATCAATATCTTTTCCATACTAATCCCTACCTAATAGAGTGATCTTGAATCCATGTTTTCTTAACATTTCCTCACAGAAGAAATTTCTAGTATCATATATGTGCTTTGTCCTCATTAAATTGGATACCTTTTCTAAATCCATATGTTTGTAATCGTCGTGATTTACTCCTAAAATCAATATATCTGCATCTTTTACAGCATCTTCAATAGAGTCAGTCATTAGATGGCTAAAACTAACCATGTCCTTATGAGCATAAGGATCATGTATTGATAATCTATAGTTAGTTTTTTCCATTAATAGGTTGATAAGCTCAATTATTGGGCTTTCTCTTAAATCATCTATATTTGGCTTATATGTTATTCCAAAAATAGCTATTTTGGCATTTTCATCAGGCAATAAATCTTTCAATTTATTGAAGACATGATAGGGCATATTATCGTTAATCTCCCTGGACATTTTAATAATGCCCTTTTCCTTTTGTTTTTCCACAATAAACCAAGGATCCACTGCCAAACAGTGTCCTCCTACACCAGGTCCTGGAAGATGTATATTCACTCTAGGATGTTTGTTAGCAAGTTCTATAACTTTCCAAGCATTAATTCCCATTTCCTCACAGAAGATTGCTAACTCATTGGCTAAAGCAATATTAACATCTCTATAAGTATTCTCCATTAATTTGCATAACTCTGCAGTCTTTGAATCTGATGTATATATATTTCCTTTAACAAATACTCTATAAACGTCTTTTACTACTTTAGCTGATTTATCGTTTATACCACCTATTACTCTATCGTTTTCTACTATTTCCTGTATTATTTTTCCTGGAAGTACTCTTTCTGGTGAATATGCAACATAAACATCTTCTCCAATTGACAATCCGCTTTCAGCCAATATAGGTGCTACAACATATTCGACTGTTCCTGGAGGAGAAGTGGACTCAAGAACAACTGAATTTCCCTTTCTCAAATATTTGCTAACCAACCTAGCTGCATCTTTTACATAATCCAGATCAGCTGTTTTATCCTCATTAATTGGTGTAGGCACACAGATAATAAATACATCTGACTCTTCTAGCTCTGTTACTCCTCTTAATTTTTTATTTTCTACTACTTCTTTTACCAATTCATCAAGTCCAGGCTCTGATATTAAAATCTCCCCTTGGTTTAAAGCTTTCACTACTTCTTGGTTGATATCATAACCAATTACATTCATACCTGCTTTTGCGAACATGGCTGCTGTTGGTAACCCAATGTAGCCTAATCCGATTACTGCTATTTTCATATTTGTCCTCCCTTTCAAGTAAAAAAACACTAAAAGTATAATGTCATCAATATTATTAACAATTTACACTTTGTTATAACCTGAATGACCTATTTAATCTCATAATCTCCCTTGACTAAATAGGTTGAATCAGTTATAGCTTGGACACCTCTTCCATCTCTAGGAACTATTAATAGATGGTTTAGTGGAACATTGGCACCATCTTTTAAATCTTTACCATCAGTTATATCCGACAATCCATCTGCCACATTGCTGCGTATTACAGCTTTTCCAGGTAGCTTACTAGTGCTTGTACCACCTCTTAGTATTATTTCAGTTCCACCTTTTCCAATAAGGGTTTGTCCAGCTGATAGTTCTACAACTTCAAATTCACTAACTTTTCCAGTTCCATTATTATGGTTACCGCCATTTTCATCTATAATCTCATCTAGCTTCTTTTCAACCTCATCCTCTAGTTGGTCTAGTCTTTTTTCCAAATAGCTCAATGAAACTAATGGGTCATTACTGGAGCCAGGTTCTGCATATATAACCGCTGCCCCCAATAATATTACGCTTCCTCCCAAAACTAATAGAATTTTTTTCAGTTTATCCCTCTTCATACTATTCCTCCTTACTTAGTTCTGAATTGAGCTTTTTTCTTAATACTTGTTATAAATTGTCTAACTATGTACTTGTCCATCCTCCATTGATTATACTATAGTTTGAAAAACTTTTAAAGGAATAAAAAGAAAAATAAGCATTAACAAATGCTTATTTTATAGGAAATAAGAAAGTTCTCAATTATAAAATATTAACTAAAAAACTCCTAATTAACGGGATTGGAGAAAAGCTTCCTCTATTTAATATAGCTTTGTTGGAAGCTTTTCTTATAATTCCGCAAGTCCTAAACTGATTTTCAAACATTCATCAACCTTGTTCATCATTTCATCATTAAATCTTCCAATTTTTTCACGAAGTCTTTTTTTGTCAATAGTTCTAATTTGTTCAAGTAAAACTACCGAATCCTTCGCCAGTCCATACTCTGAAGCCTTAATCTCCACATGAGTGGGTAGTTTTGCTTTATTGATTTGAGATGTAATAGCTGCTACGATAATTGTAGGACTATACTTGTTTCCAATATCATTTTGTATTACAAGTACAGGCCTAACACCACCTTGTTCTGATCCAACAACAGGACTTAAGTCAGCGTAGAAAACATCTCCTCTTCTTACATTCACATTTTTTCACACCCAGTTAGATTTACTTCATATAAGTTTAATTCCTTCACGTCTTGCTCCAATCCTATTTCTGCCAAAGTTAAATTAATTGTGCTCATTTCTAGATATCCGTCCTTTAGCTTTTCAAAGACTTCCATGCGCCTTTTCTCACGTAGGTAAAACTTCATAGCTTCTTTTACAAATTCGCTTCTATTTTTCTTCTCCATAGAAACAATAAAGTCTACCTCTTTTAATAGACTATCTGGTAAGCTAACTAAAATTTTTTTCGTCTCAGCCATTTAAACTGCACCCCCAAGAAAAGTTTACCTATGACGCAACCAGGTACAACAAACCCCACATAATAGCATAAGTAAATTATATTGTTTTATACTAATTATGTCAATAACGGCATCTAGTTATACAATATTTTACTAATCTAACAAGTAATCCTTTATATCAACTATATTTCCATCATTAACATACACTCTGGGGACTCTCCTGCCTACCATACATAGTACTTCATAGCTGATGGTGTTTAATTTTCCTCCAATTTCATCTGCATCGGGATAGCCTTCTTCATAGCCAAGTAGTACCACTTCATCTCCAACTTTAACATCTTCCACTTCAGTTACATCCAGCATACACTGATCCATACATATTCTACCTACTACAGGAACTCGTTTCCCCTTTATGAAAGCTTCTGCTTTGGAAGTCAACATCCTTGTAAATCCATCTGCATATCCTATAGGAATAGTTGCAATTTTAGATTCTCTTTCAGTAACAAATATTTGTCCGTAGCTAATTCCTGTTTCCTTAGGAACAGTTTTTAAATGGGAAATCCTCGCTCTAAGGGTCATTGCTGGCTTTAGCTTGATTCTATCCTTGTTTACATCATTGGATGGATAATATCCATATAGTATTATTCCTGGTCTTACCATGTCTAGATTATATTCTGGAAAATCTATTATAGCAGCACTATTGGAAACATGTTTGATAGGTATGGAAAGTCCTCTTTCCTCTAATTTTTTTACTACTGTAGAAAATCTATCATATTGTATTTTAGTATAGGTTTTATCCTTTTCATCAGCTGTTGCAAAGTGAGTAAATATTCCTTCTATATATATATTAGGTAATTTGGAAATATTGATTATTTCATCTATGGATTCATCCTTAGGTAAAAATCCAATTCTTCCCATTCCACTATCAATTTTTATGTGTATAGTACCAGTTTTCCCTAAGCTAGCAGCAATATTTGATAATTCTAAAGCATTGTCATAATTATACATTGCTAAAGTTATATCGTATTCAACCGCTAAAGAGTACTGATTTGGAGGAGTATATCCCAATATGAGTATTGGTACATCAATATTTGCCTTCCTAAGTTCAATAGCTTCTGATAGTGTAGCCACTGCTAATCTATCAGCTCCATT
>Ga0134092_1000786_pt1 | contig 30354 bp, 25 predicted proteins | sample 3_6taG_FD_94454 | JGI IMG/M metagenome (GOLD analysis project Ga0134092, IMG submission 94454) | Switchgrass degrading microbial communities from high solid loading bioreactors in New Hampshire, USA - 3_6_20_6_A3 metaG | ecosystem: Engineered > Bioreactor > Semi-continuous > Anaerobic >... | reverse complement strand
TTGCCGCCGACTTCCTTCAGATTCCACCTCGCGATGGACACCCTTGTCTTAAGCTAACGGTTGGCGCTATCAACCCCCGTATCGGACTTTCACCGACTAGCTTGCGCCCATGCTGGGCGCACAAGAAAAATGATGGCAGCATTCTGGCTGCCATCTGCTTTATTGTTCCATTTGTTTTCCTAAGAAGCTTGCTGCAGTCTCAGCAATTTTCCTCTCCAAATCACTCATCTTAACATTTGGCTCTTTGCTTAGAAGTATTACAGACCCAATAGGATCGCCCTCAGCCACTATAGGTACTATTACCCCTGAAGTGTATTTTGATGGTCCTTCTTCATCTGCAGTTATATTAATCATCTTATTGCCATTTGTACCATCAAGCATAACAGCCATTTTGTCTTCAATAATTTTATCAAGTGCTGGGCTTATCTTTTTCTCCAAAAGCTCTTTCTTAGACGCTCCAGCCACAGCAATTATTGTATCGCGGTCACTGATACATGCTATATGGTCCAGAGAGCTATGTAGTGATTCAGCATATTCTTTTGCAAAATCACTAAGTTCACCTATTGGAGAGTACTTTTTAAGAATTACTTCTCCCTCGCGGTCTGTAAAAATCTCAAGAGGATCACCTTCTCTTATGCGAAGGGTTCTTCTAATTTCTTTTGGTATGACGACTCTTCCAAGATCATCAATACGCCTTACAATACCAGTTGCTTTCACGCTTTACCCTCCTTTTCGAATTTTTGACAAGTGTGTCTGTAATTCATAGTATTTTACGGAGGTTAAGCTTTTATTCACATATTTGCAAATTTAGGAATATACTAAAGATTTTCTGGGTATTTTTCTATTTTTGCCTTGTTCATCATTTCTTCAAAGGCGCTGTCATAATTCTGGGTTTTCCTTTCAGCAATCAGAGAGTTTCTAATCTCATCCTTAACATCTTCAAATTTGTCAATGGTCTTGTCTTCAACTTTGATTATATGATAGCCATAATTACTCTTTACTATATCGCTTATTTCCCCTGGTTTTAAAGCAAAAGCAGCCTTTTCAAAGGGTTCAACCATTTGTCCCTGTCTGAAATATCCCAAACTGCCGCTATTTTCTTTTGCACTTGGATCTGTAGAATACTCTTTGGCCAAAGCGTTAAAATCCTCTCCGGCTTTTACTCTCTCCAATATTTTTTGAGCCTCTTCCTCTGTATCAAGAAGTATGTGGCTGGCTTTAACTCTATAAAACTCGTTTATATGTCTTCCATAATAATCTGCCAATTCTTCATCAGTGATTTCAACATTTTTCGTAAACTCTTCCTTCATCTTGTTCTTGATCAAATCTTTTTTCAAATTATCTCTGAAGTACGCTTCATCTATATTCAAGCTAGTTAGAAATTCAATATATTTCTCATCAGAATTGAATAGCTTCTTCCATTTTTCAACTTCTGTATCAATTTCCTCATCAGACACAGTTATGCCCATTTCCTTTGCTTTATTCAGCTGTACTTTATCGCTGATCATCTGCTCTAAAACTTTTTCCTTTGCCAGATCAATATACTTTCTGCCCTCATATTGCTTATCCCAAATGCTCGGATCATTCTCAAGCTCCACCTGAGTCTTAAAAATCTCAAAAACCTTATCAAATTCCGCCTTAGTAATTTCTTCCCCATCAACTCTTGCAACTATTGTAGTCTCAGGATCTCCCGGTTTAACTCTTACCATTTCGCAGCCTGAAATGATAGAAATAATCATTGTGAGTATTAAGGTTCCTGCAATCAATTTCTTTACATATACCATATCAATTTACTCTCCTCTCAAGTTCACTCTTCTCCCCATTGTACTTATCCAGCTTCTCAAGAAATTCAGATATAGCTTTAAGATATCTGTCATCCTTATTCCTTTCCAGCTTGTAAATAAAATAAGGCTGCTCACTGGCTGTAAAGGCCAGTTTGTTTCCATATTCATTCATAAGCCTTATGGCTGCTTCAGCTTTGATATACTTGTCATTCTTAAACTTTAACAATACGCCCTCAGGCTTTTGGGATACCAGAACTATACCATGCTTTGAAGCAAGATATTTTATATAAGCTATGCCCATAAGATTTCTTACTGTATCAGGTATGTCTCCGAACCTGTCTTCTATTTCCTCTTCAACGTCATACAGGTATTTCAGTCCTTCTATGGAAGCAATCTTCTGATATATCTCTATCTTTTGATTTTCATCCTGTATATACGACTGGGGTATATAGGCTTCTATATTCAACTCGATAATGGTGTCAATCTTTTCTTTAGGGGGTTTACCAGTCAGTCTCCTTACTGTATCCTCCAGAAGCTTGGTATAAAGGTCATATCCAATGGCCTCCATATGCCCATGCTGCTCTCTGCCTAATAAATTGCCTGCTCCTCTTATTTCCAAATCCCTCATGGCAATTTTAAAGCCTGAACCAAATTCAGTAAACTCCTTTATTGCCTGAAGCCTCTTCTCTGCTACTTCTGTAAGCACCTTATCTCTCTGATAGGTGAGATATGCATAGGCCAGCCTGTTGGATCTGCCTACCCTTCCTCTCAGCTGGTAGAGCTGGGATAATCCCATCTTGTCCGCGTCATATACTATTATAGTATTTACATTTGGTATATCCAAGCCTGTTTCTATTATGGTCGTGCACAAAAGCACATCATATTCGCCGTTGTAGAAATCCAGCATTGTGTTTTCAAGAAGCCTTTCATCCATCTGGCCATGAGCCACGCCGATCCTTACCTCCGGTACAAGATCCTTCAATCTGTCAGCCATTCTGCTAATAGACCTGACTCTGTTATATAGAAAATATACCTGTCCACCCCTGTTTATCTCTCTTAGTATGGCATCCCTGACTATCTCATCATTATACTCCATGACATAGGTTTGAACAGGATATCTCTCCTCCGGCGGCTCCTCTATGACGCTTATATCCCTTATACCTATCAAAGACATGTGCAGAGTCCTGGGAATAGGAGTAGCAGTAAGAGTAAGAACATCCACATTTCCTTTCATCTGCTTTATTTTTTCCTTATGGGTTACACCAAATCTCTGTTCTTCGTCAATTATCAAAAGTCCAAGATCCTTAAACACTACATCATCCTGCAGCAATCTATGGGTTCCTATGATGAGATCTATCTTCCCTATTCTAAGACCCTCAAGAATCTTTTTTTGTTCCTGAGGCGACCTGAATCGGGACAACATTTCCACATTTACAGGGAAGCTTCCAAATCGCTGGCAGCATGTATTGTAATGCTGCTGGGCTAATATAGTGGTTGGAACCAATATAGCAACCTGTTTTCCGTCCATAATGCATTTAAAAGCTGCCCTCAGGGCTACCTCTGTCTTTCCATACCCAACATCTCCGCACAACAGCCTATCCATAACTTTGCTGCTCTGCATATCTCTCTTTATCTCTTCTATACAATGGAGCTGATCTGGCGTTTCTTCATAGGGGAAAGAATCTTCAAACTCTTTTTGCCACTTAGAGTCTTCAGAGAAGCAAAAGCCCTTGGCCTGCTGTCTCTCTGCATAGAGCTTCAGAAGCTCCTCCGCCATTCCTTCAATGGCTTTTCTGGCTCTGGCCTTTGTCTTTGCCCATTCTGTACCTGAAAGCTTGTTAATTTTGGGAGCCTTATCTCCTCCCACATATTTCTGAATTAAATCAAACTGGTCAGTAGGTATATAAAGCTTGTCGTTACCTTGGTATCTGATATGGAGATAATCTCTTACCACATTGTTTACCTTAAGTCTCTCAATACCCATATATTGACCTATGCCGTGATGCTCATGGACTACATAATCACCAATCTTTAAATCGCTGAAAAACTTTATGGCGGCGCCTTTCTTTTTTACTGGCTTTTTCCTGTTGGTGCCAAAAACATCCATGTCAGTGATTATGGCATATTTGATGGAAGGTATCTCAAAACCTCCGCTTAAGTTTCCAGGGAGTACCACTATATGTCCTTCCTGAAGCTCAAAATTAAGGCTGTCCTGATACAAAGCTTCTATACTATGTTCCCTCAGTGCTTCAACTATTCTCTGGCCTCTTTCCTTGCTTCCTGATAGAACAAGAACTCTGTATTTTCTGCTCTTTAGTATCTTGATCTCATCAATGAGCAGATTGATTTTACCGTGGAATGGCGGCATTGATCGAGTTACAAAGCTTATTGACCTTTGAGGTTTAAAGTCCTGGGAACTTTTCAGCAAAGCATTGAAGCATATTATCTTCTTATCCTCTATTTTTGATAAAACATCATCATAGGTAAGCAATGCATCTACTTGCTCCGGCAATAATTCTCCTTCTTCAAGCAGGCTCTTGAAATGCTCTTCATACTCCAGTCTTACATTATCAAATCTCTGCCTTACTCTGTTTGGCTCATCTACAACAACCATGAAATCTTCCAGATAATCAGTAATGCAGAAGCTCTTTTCATAGAAAAAGCTGGAATACCTTTCTATTCCCTGAAAATAAATGTTTGATCTTATCTTCTCAATATCCTCTTCTATCTTTTCCCTGAGTTTCTGACTCAGCCCTTTCTTCTTGCTTGAGACATTATATAGCTCTATTCTTTTATTTAGTGCATTCTCTATAGCTTTGGAAGCCCTGTCAAAATCCTCAGGGCTGAAGAACATTTCTCTCATTGGAAACAATTGAACCATATCCAGCTTCTTTATGGATCTCTGGGTTCCTATATCAAAATGTCTGATGGAATCAATCTCGTCATCAAAAAGCTCAATTCTTACGGGATAATCTTCTATGGGACCATAAAAATCTATTATTCCACCTCTTATAGAAAACTGCCCGCGGCCTTCAATCATATCAACTCTCTCATACCCGGTTGCAGAGAAATAGGCTGCAAAGTCCTCCACAGGCATTTGGTCTCCAACTTTTATATTTATATATTTCGAGTAAAAATTATCTGGTTGGGGCATTCTGTTTAGCAATGCTTCCACAGATGCACATAATATTACCCTATCCTTTGAGGCCAGCCTGTACAATGCTTTCAGCCTGTTTATTGCAATTTCATTGCTTCTGGCATCAATCTTGTGAAAAATCATCTCTGCTGAAGGCAATAGAACAGCGGCGGATGCATCGAAAAAGCAAACATCCTCATAAATCTTTCTTGCCAGAATATCATTATGAGTTATTAACAGTATGGATTTATTGAAACATTTGCTTATCATAGCCGCCATCATGGATTTTTGGGCATCAGAAATCCCGTGAACTTCAACTACTCTAGTGTTTTCACGTAGGGATTGACTTAAATATTTATATTCTTCCAATGATTGAAGGGGAATTAATACCTTATCCATTGAACTTATTCATTGCAGATGCAATGCCTTTCAGTATTATTTCTTGTACTGCCTCAGCAGCCTTTTTCACTGCTTCAGCCATTATAGGGATCTCATCTTTGGTGAATTTTCCGGTGACATAATCAGCCAAATCCATATGCTCTGGCTGTTTGCCTATGCCAATCCGGATTCTTGGAAAGTCATCCCTGTTTAACAGATATATTATGGATTTCATGCCGTTATGTGAACCCGAACTGCCTTTGGGCCTTATTCTCAAAACCCCGGGATTCAGATCCACATCATCATATATGACGATAAGTCTATCCATAGGCAGCTTGTAATATTCAACCACGTCCAAAATGCTTTCGCCGCTGAGATTCATATAGGTCTGAGGCTTTACAAGCAAAACCTTCTCATCTCCTATACGACCTTCACCAACCAAAGCCTTATGTTTTATCTTATTTACACTGATATTCAATTGTTGGGACAAATAATCTATGGTTATAAAACCTATGTTATGTCTTGTATTTGCATATTTTATACCTGGATTGCCTAAACCTGCTATCACAAACATAATATCCTCCAAAAAAGGCAACAGACATATGAGATGCCCATTGCCTACTTGTTGTTAATGTTTAATCAAAAAGCTTGCTGACTGATAATCCTTCGTATATCCTGTGTATTGCTTCAGCAAATAATGGAGCAACAGATAAAACCTTTATCTTGTCGCTATGCTTATCCTTTGGCAGAGGAATAGTATCAGTCACTATCAATTCCTTAATCACTGAATTGTTGATTTTCTCAAAGGCTGGTCCTGACAGCACGGGATGAGTGCAAGCCACATATACCTCCTTTGCTCCCATATCCACCAAAGCCTTGGCAGCGTTAGCTACTGAACCTCCTGTATCTACCATATCATCGATGATAATACAATTTCTGCCTTCAACATCTCCTATTATATTCATAACCTCTGCCACATTTGCCTTAGGTCTTCTCTTATCAACTATAGCCAGAGGAGCATTCAGCTTGAATGCAAGGTTTCTTGCTCTTGTAACTCCTCCAACATCCGGAGATACCACTACTACATCGCTTAAGTTCTTCTCTAAGAAATATTTGCTGATAATGGGCATTGCATAAAGATTATCCACTGGAATGTTGAAAAATCCCTGTATCTGTGGAGCATGCAAGTCCATTGTCAATATTCTGTCCGCTCCTGCAGTTGTTATCAGATCTGCCACCAGCTTTGCGGTGATTGGTTCCCTCGGTTTTGACTTTCTATCCTGTCTCGCATAAGCATAGAAAGGTATTACAGCCGTAATCCTTCCTGCTGAAGCCCTCTTCAAGGCATCAATCATTATTAAAAGCTCCATCATATTGGTATTTACAGGAGCGCAGGTAGATTGAACTAAAAATACATCTGCTCCTCTTACAGATTCATTGATATTACAGATATTTCTCCGTTGCTGAAGGTTCCTACCTGTGCATCTCCTACAGGTACACCTACTATATCAGCAATTTGCTTTGTCAGTTCCTTGTTCGCATTACAGTGGAAAATTTTTATACACTCACCATGTGCTATCATTTAATTTTTACCCTCCTAGTTTATTCTTCCTCTTTCAAGAGGCCTTTTCTTCTGACCCAGCCTTCTATGTTTTCCTGTCTGGCTCTTCCTATAGCAAGGCTTTCTTCTGGTACATTTCTGGTAACCGTTGTGCCGGCAGCTATATATGAATTCCTGCCCAACACTACTGGAGCCACCAGATTTACATTACAACCTACAAAACTGTTATCCTCTACCTTTGTCCTGTGTTTCTTCTTGCCGTCATAATTTACAAACACGACTCCGCAGCCTAAGTTTACTCCGCTGCCCACATCTCCATCTCCCACGTATGTGAGATGTGAAACCTTTGAATAATCTCCAAAATTGGAATTTTTCATTTCAACAAAATCGCCAATCTTTGCATGTTTGCCTATCACATTTCCTGGTCTTAGATAAGCAAAAGGCCCTACAGTGGTTCCTTCACCTATTTTGCTTTCCATCACCACAGAGTTTTTGATGCTGACTCCTTTGCCTACATGGCTGTCCGATATGGTAGTATAAGGACCTATCACAGCATCTTCTTCTATATATGTATTACCTTTTATTATACAACCAGGCAATATGGTCACGTCATTCTCTATCTTCACTGCTGCATCTATATAAGTACTGGCAGGGTCAATAATTGTTACTCCGTTGATCATATGTTCTTCCAAAATTCTTCTTGTCATGATGGAAGCAGCCTGAGATAACTGGAGTCTGTTATTGACACCCATTATTTCCTCTGGGTTTTCAATCTTGTATGCTCCCACTTTTAGATTCTTGTCATTGAAAATCTTTATTACATCAGTTAAATAATACTCATTCTGATTATTGTCATTTTTCAGCTCTTTTAACGATTCCTTTAGAAAAAGTCCATCAAATATATATATTCCTGAATTTACTTCCTTAATCTTCTTTTGCTCTGAATCTGCATCCTTTTCCTCTATTATTGCTACAACTTTGTCATCAGAATCTCTTATTATCCTGCCATATGAAAAAGGATCATCCATCTCAGCAGTCAACACTGTCGCATGAAAGCCGCCCTGCTTATGAAACCGATACAACTTATTTATGGTTTCTGGAGTCAAAAGAGGAGTATCTCCATATAGAACCAAAACTTCACCTGATCTTATATAGTTTTCTGCTTGCATCATGGCATGACCAGTGCCTAACTGCTGTTCCTGATATGCAAACTTAACATCTTTCAGCTTCTCCTGAACCTGTGAAGCTCCATGACCTATCACTACAACAGTTTCTGAAACTCCTGCTTCCCTGGCACAATCAACCACATGTTGAACCATAGCTTTACCGCATATTTCATGCAAGACTTTAGGTTTCTTGGAGTACATCCTTTTACCTTCTCCTGCCGCAAGTATAACGGCAAGCACATAGGATGTGCTGTTCAAACTATCACCTTCTAAATACATTTTTTTCTTTATTTCCACCCTATATTCTAACATAATATTTTAGGTACAAAAAGTATATTTATATATACCATTATTATCCTTCCCCTTTATTAGAAAAAAATACCGGGGTTGTAACACTCCGGCATTAGTTTTCTTTATCTCTATTTTTTCTTGTAGTAGGGATGAGGGCACCAGCCATGGCTTTCTTTATCATCACTGCTGTAATCGCTATCATCATCTTCATATATATCTTCCAGATTCCAATCATGATGTTCTCCCTCATACCCAGGAGGCTGCATATACATTGGACCTCCCATATAGTTCATCATCGGGCACTGCATTAAGGGGCATTGCATCATTGGACAACCCATCATTGGCATATCCATTTCATACATTTCCATATCATCAAGGTCCATATCTGACATGTAGTCTTCCGAATGATGCTTCCTTTTGTCTAACATCATATTACCTCCCACATATTAATACCAATAATATATATATATATTCAAGAGAGGTAAAATATGATACCAGACTGTCTATTATATGCAAAAAGTCCCTCCCACGTAAATGGAACGGACTTTAATGGCAAGCACCGATTAATTATTCTGCATCTTTAACTTTTTCATATTCCTCAAGTATTGCAGATTGTATCTTTTCTCTTGTTGCAGAATTTATAGGATGAGCTATATCCTTAAATTCTCCGTCAGGTGTCTTCCTGCTAGGCATAGCAATGAATAGTCCTTCCTGCCCTTCGATAACTTTTATGTCATGCACTACAAATTCATTATCAAAAGTAACAGATACAACAGCCTTCATTTTGCCTTCGGCGTTTACCTTCCTAATCCTTACATCAGTTATATTCATACTGCTCACCACCTTCCCGTCCAAATGCTTGTCAATTAATAGATTAAATATTCGCCATATTTTTAATTTTTCCTTCTTTTTGCTTGGAATTTTCTGAAAATAAGCATAATTTTCAACTGAACAGCATATCTTTATAGATATTGATCAATCCTTTCTGCTCCTCTATTTCACCTACTTCTAACAGAGAAATATAGTTGCTGATAAGCTTTTCTTTCGGTTCTACTGTTTTCATAAGAAAGCCTATGCCTACAACATCCACCTTTATCTCCTTCATCAAGCCTATAATTCCTTTAGCAGTGCCCCCGGCTTTCATGAAGTCATCGATTATCAACACCTTCTTGCCTTCAGGAATGGCTCTTTTGGATATAAACATGGTTTGAATTCTCTTGGTAGAACCTGAAACATAATTTACACTGACAGTAGAACCTTCTGTCACACGATTCTCTCTCCTTATTATAACCAAAGGTATGTTTAAGGCTCTGGCTGTCATATGGGCCAGAGTTATCCCCTTTGTTTCAATTGTTACCACATACTCCGCACCACTATTCATGAAATATGTAGCAAATATCTCCCCTACTTTTGAAGATACATTAGGATCATAAATTATATCAGAGGCATAGATATAATTTCCAGGAATGATTCGCTTAGGGTCCCTTAGTCTCTCACATAATTCATCCAGGAATTTTATAGCATCAGCCTTACTGATATGAGGTTTGTATTTAACTCCACCTGTAGCACCTGATATGGTCTCTATCTGCCCCAAGGATATTTGTTCAACTATTTTTTTTGCAGAAGCAATATCTTCACTGATAGTAGATTTTGCTGCACCAAACAGTTCGGTGAAATAGCTCAAGCTAAATAATTTATTAGGGTTATCACTCAATATTTTTATAAGGCCTGCAACTCTTTCATTCCTTTTAAACTTTTCCATGGGTTTCCTCCTCTAAAATACGAATATTATTTCCATTATTCAGTTTTTTATTCATTTCTATTTTTATCATGGAAATCCTCCTTAAATAATATAAATATTTTTTGCATCTCCCATTGTGTAAGAAAATATACTTTTTACACAATTAAGTTTGTATAGCCCAATCATTCAATTGCCATTTATGATATAATTTTTGTTGTATAATTTAAAATACAAGCTAATTTTTAAGGCTATAATAGTAAAGTAGGTAATATATTTTAAGAAAAGAAAGTTTTTGATTGGAATTATATTGCTTTTAGGGAGTGTAAAATATGTTTTTATCAGACAAAATTAAAACCATACATTTTATTGGTATCGGCGGCATAAGCATGAGTGGCCTGGCGGAGATAATGCTTAACAGGGGCTATAATGTTCAGGGTTCTGATATTCAGGACAGTCCTTTAATCAGAAAGTTGAAATCACATGGAATTAAAGTTTACATACCACATAAAGCTGAAAATGTACATGGAGCTGATTTGGTTGTATATACATCAGCAGTAAAGGAAGACAATCCGGAAATGATTGAGGCAAATAGACTGGGAATTCCTATAATGGGAAGGGCGGCTTTTCTGGGTAAAATAATGAAGGAGTATTCCTATGGTATAGCTATTGCAGGCTGTCATGGAAAAACAACAAGCACCTCCATGATATCCATCATATTTAAAAATGCCAACTTAGATCCTACTATACTACTAGGCGGTGAATTGGATTCTATAGGCGGTAATGTGAGGATAGGAAAGAGTCCCTATTTTATAACGGAAGCCTGTGAGTATATGGACAACTTCCTGAAATTTTATCCTTTCTGCGGCGTGATTCTTAACATTGATGAAGACCATCTGGATTATTTTAAAGACTTGCAACATATTAAAGAAACATTCATTAAATTTGTAAAGCTTATTCCAAAAGAAGGTTTTCTTGCAATATGCGCCGACAACAGCAATGCAATGGATGTATTGCCCCATGCAGACTGCAATGTAGTAACCTTCGGTATTAATAATAAAGCAGATTATATGGCGACTGATATTGAGTTTGATAACTTTGGCCACCCATCCTTCAGAATTGTTAAAAATGGCCAGGATATGGGAAGCTACAATTTAAGGATACCGGGCATTCATAATGTTCTTAATGCTTTGTCTGCATTTGCTGTATCGGATTTCTTCGGAATATCCCCTGATGTAGTTCGGGAAAGCCTTATGGAATTTGAGGGAACTCATAGACGATTTGATATATTGGGAACAGTAAATGACATAACCGTGATAGATGACTATGCCCATCATCCCACGGAAATACAGGTAACGCTGAACGCCGCCAGGAAATTCCCTCATAATAAACTTTGGTGCATATTCCAGCCCCATACTTACACGAGAACAAAACTGCTCTTTAAGGAATTTGCATCTTCTTTTAAAGAAGCTGATCATGTGATAATAACGGATATATATGCGGCAAGAGAAAAGGATACAGGGGAAATCCACTCAAAAGACCTGGTTGAAGCAGCCAATAAGGTAAGCGGCAATGTAACATACATGAAGGAGTTTGAAGATATAGCCAACTATGTGGCTGATAATGCAAAACCGGGAGATATGGTGATGACTGTCGGTGCAGGAAGCATAACCAACCTGGGGCCTATGATATTGGAGAGGTTGAAGGGCTAGGGTAGGCCGCTGGGGTCTATTTAAGAAACCACCAAAAGACACTAAAACTACACTAAAAAACACTAAATCATTTATTATACAGCTAATGTAGCGACATAAGTTAATTTAAGGGTAATATAATATCACATAAAGATCCCACCGTGTATACCCTTGCTCTTCTAAAATACCTATAAAGAATACCTAAGGCAGCACAACAAGTATTATATCTTAGAACGCTGCAATAACTAGAGAATAAGCATATGTGCAAGTGAACATATTTATTGATTTTGCCAGTAACTCTTAGCGAAATATCCCTAGAAAAATCGTATGGGCAGCACGGAGGCTGCCCAAGCCTTCCAGGACATGGAGGGCCTTTGGGAAACGTTAGATTGTGAACTGCATATATGCTTATTCTAGTTCGCTTTACTATCGAAACAGTAAAAATAAAGACCCAAAAGGAATACCCAAACTCTCGCAACCCGCAACTCGTAACATGACGGATTAGGAATACCCTGGCTACGCAAACTAAATTATATACCAATTAGATTGGCTTATGCCGCTACACTAGCTGTATATGCCCTTTACCCTTTAGCGTTTCAAAATAAAAAATCCGCCGTGTTAATCAGTGATTAACTCCGTGCAGATCCGTGTTCTTCAAAACAACGCAGCTGTTGCGGCTGCTGACATAGTGTCAACAGGGGCTTTGGCACCGGTCCATATCTCAAAGGCTTCAGCACCCTGATATATCAGCATACCCAATCCTGACATGGTCTTGCAGCCCAGCTTTTCAGCATCCTGAAGGAGCTTTGTTTTCCTAGGATTGTACACCACATCACATACTGCAAGGTGACCCTTCAATATTTCCTTGTCTATGGGCGTTTCATCAATATTGGGGTAAGTTCCTACGCAGGTGGTGTTTATTAGAATCTCTGCATCATTTACAGCATATTCCATTTTTTCTTTGACCATTGGTATAGATATGGCCACATTTCCGTATTTATCATTTATATCTTTCACCAGACCTTCTGCTCTCTCATAAGTCCTGTTGCATATATATATCCTGTTTGCCTTGTTCATAGCCAAAGTCATGGAAATCGCTCTGGCTGCGCCGCCGCTTCCAAGAATAAGTATATTCCTGCCATCAGCGCTTAGGCTTAATTCGTCTTCCATAGAGCGAAGAAATCCTATTCCATCTGTATTATAGCCTCTCAGCTTTCCATCCTTTATTGCTACTGTGTTGACTGCCCCGATAGACTTTGCAAGATCGTCTATCTCATCCAGAAACTTCATAATCTCTATTTTATAAGGTATGGTTACATTAAACCCTGCGAAGTTCATCTTGGGCATTGCTTTAACTACATGCTCCAAGTCCTCTTTCTTCAGCTCTATGGGTATATATAAATAATTTACATCCCTGCTCTCAAAGGCTGCATTCTGCATAGCTGGTGAAATGCTATGCCCCAACGGATAGCCCAGCAGGCCTATATACTTTGTTTTTGAATCTATTTTCGCCATTATGTTGTTCCCCTTTGTTTTACAACTTATTCCTCATCATGTATAGGATAGCTTCCAAAACTCCTCCTGCAATATTTCTGGCCTTATCTGAAATAGTAAAGCAATTGTCTCTTTCAGAAAGTCTAGGATCTATGTCTGCAATTTTCATCCCTTTCTTGACCCAGCTGCCATTTCTTATAATGCCTCTCAATACTCCGGGTATTGCTGCTCTTACCAAACTATTTCCTACCCTTGCGATAACTTCGTCTTTATCAACAATTGCTCCTATATCTTTTATATTTTCAATAATACCTTCTTCGGGAGAATGAATAACTCTCTCTATAGAGTACCCTCCAATATCTCCAGGAATACCTGTATTTTTTTCTGCCTCTCCCTCGAATATTAATCTTCCCAAATTATGTCCTCTCATTGTTTCAATGACCACATCCACATCTTTCCCTGCTGTAAAACCTGGTCCCAAACCTATAACAATATCTGCCATGTCCTTTGTTGTCCCCAGATTTCTTTTTGCTATCATTGCATCTACCAGTATTGTTGGCTTAAGCTTTTTTATCCATTCACCTTCCGTGTCTATTGCAACAGGGATCTTATTTTCCTCCCATGCTTTCTCTATCTCATCCATGGAATTGACCAAAACGGCTGTAACACCTTCTATTGTGGCTTCACCATCATAAACAGCTTCGCTGAAGGATACTTTTCTTCTTATAGATGTAGGCTTTGGCAGTTCCAGGACTAATAACCTGAATCCGCATCTATGAAGCTTATGAATAGTTCCTGAAGCTAAATCTCCACCTCCCCGGACGATAACTAGCTCATTAAAAATCATCCTATACACCTCTCTATTCCTTGTCCATATATACATCAAACAAACTCATTTCATCATCCCTGTATGCTATCAGACTTCCGATAACGATTCTATCCAAAAATCCTTTATATTCTTTTTGTATCTCATTCACTAATTTCATTGCGTTATTCCGATGGTATGAATCATCAGCTTTATTGATAAATAATATCTTCTCACCTTTATTGTTTTTAAACAATCCCATCGGGTGGATAATAAGCCTTAACAAATGGTCTACAGTAATCTTTTCTCCAGGTTGCCCATGGGTCAGCTTAGAAAATTCCTCAACTCGGTGAATATTGGTATCGGAAATTTCCATGCCAAGGGTTTGAATATCCAATACCCCTATTGTTTTAGTAGTACCCTTGTATACAACAGGTTCATTATTATTCCAGCCTTTTAAAGGCTTACATTTTGAACCATCTGCTTCTATAATTGTATAATCAAAGCATGTCACCAATCTATCCAAATGTTCTTCCCCAAGCCCGATTACTTTGTTTTCTGAATTTACACCCAAGCCATAAACATAGATTCCTGTCTTATCTATTTCACATTCAGAGAAGTTATCTTCGCCTATGCATATTATGTCTGCCTCTTCTCCGGATGGTAAGTAAATTTTTGTAGTGGTTGTCACCAATACATTGGCATTATTGTTCCTAATCTCCTTGGCCAGTTGAAACATGAGGGTTGTTTTGCCGCCAGCTCCCACTATTGATATAACATCCCCATGCTTCAACCCTATAGAATCAGAGATATTCATATAATCACCTTTACAGTATTTTTTCTAGAAGCACCTCATTAATACCTCCGCAGATCATTCCTTCATCCTCAACATTTTGTCCAGTCATGTCCACTTTGTATAATTCCGGTTCTGTGCTGTCAGAATCCATCAAGATAAGGGTCTTCTGGATGATTTCAGCTTCTACACAGCCCCCTCCGATTGTACCTATTGTTTTTCCATCCGGAAAAACCAGCATCTTTGTTCCTGCGCTTCTTGGAGTTGAACCTTTTTTTGATACAATAGTTGCCAGCACCTTGGCTGTAATGTCACCATTATCAGTCAATATTGCTTCAAGCATTTCCTTGGTATATCTGCTGCCTCGCTTTGAGCTGTTTTTTACCTGTATTAGTTCTGCCGCAATGCATACTGCAATCTCTTCAGGAGTTTCGGCTCCAATTTTTAAGCCTATGGGAGCATAAATTCTTTCAATACTTTCCCTGTCTATGCCTTTTGCCACCATCGCTTCTTTTATATTCCTAACGCGAACCTTGCTGCCAAGCATGCCTATATAGGCATTTTCTTTATAAATAATCTTTTCTAAGCAAATCTGGTCATATCTATGCCCTCTTGTTACAATTACAAAAAATGTATCCTTGTCTCCTTTTACTTCTTCTAACCCTAACTCGAAAGGCTTGCATATTACATGGTGCGCTCCTGCTCTTCTTGCATCATCTGCAAATTTGGGCCTGTCCTCTAAGACTGTAACCTTAAAGCCTATCATCAAGGCTATTTTTATAAGTTGTATTGATATATGTCCCCCGCCGCAGATGACCAACTTCTCATCATTGCCCAGAATCTCAACAAAAACCCTGTTATTATCAATCCAGTATGAGCCTGTCTGAGTTATCTCCAATATCTTTTCTTTATGCTTACCCAGAAAACCACTATCAGTTGAGTCGAACAACAGCTTGTTTTCGGAGAATAAAGCTTTTTCCCCAAAGTATTCTCCTTCTATGACAGTTGCCATCACACTCTTATCATTAATGCCGTACTCATTCATCAACTCGTAAAGCTTTTTCATCAGCGCCACACTCTCCTATTCTCAGGCCTATTTCTTCCTCTTCAATAAAGCCTCTGTATTCAATGTATTAGTCTGATTTTTCTTCTTTTCCTTTGATTCTTTTTCTTTTTTGTCCTCATCGAAAATTTTCTTTTCTTCTTCCTTTGTCTCAGGCTTTTGCTGGGTAATATGGGTCTTTTCTTTCACCTTTTGCTTATAGATGTTCTCAAGCTTTATTTTTCTAATCCTTGATGAAATTTCATCAAGAAATCTGGCAACCTTATCCATAGGCAGCTTAAGTTTTCTTACAGCTATATCCACTATAAATGCCAATAGTGCCAATAATAACAAAGGTGATGTTAAATCCACCCTTCCCTTTACTGGTGCTATAGGACCTTCAAATACATCTTCAGCCTTCTGGATATAACGTCCTCCGGATTCAATTACAAGTCTCTCCAATCTATCACTGTTTGCATCTATTGAATACTCTGGAGAATACTGAACAGACATTCCTGTATTGACGGCACTTTCAACCTCTCCGTCTTTGCTCTGTACTACCTTTATAAGATATGCCCCGATGTCGTCTATCCTGAAGCTGCCCTTATACCTTCCTGGTGCCTCTGGATTTAAAACAATCTCAATAGTATCCAGAGATGGAGTGGTTATAATTGCCTTTGTATCTATAGTTTCATTGCTGTTTTTCTGTACAGCACTTATTTCTCCAAAACTACCCTGAATCCTTGTGCTTACTTCAAAATTTTCTGTAGAATAATTCTCTATGGTCCAATTAATGAGGTTGTTCCATAAAACAGAGTTCTTATCCCAGTTAACATAGTTCCCGCTCCAGACTCCCTTCATATCCGAATTCCATGATGCTGTCTTTCCTAAACCGTACTGCCAAAGGGTCAATATTGGATCTCCTTCATCACTTTCCAATATGACTCTGGACGAATCCTTAGGACTTGAGGCAATATAACCCAAAAGGCTGGGCATACCACTCTCTGCAACACCCTCCAGAACAGAATGCATATTCACCAGTCTTGGAGTAAATTCCCTGTTGTTCAGATAAGCTCTGGCAGCCATGAAGGTTTCTTTTGCAAAAATTGTGGGTATATTGGAATATTGGTCTGTCACATAGAATCTTCCGCCAGCCTTCTCGGCTATATATCTGAGCAGCTGTATATCTGCATCAGAGCCTGCAGCCACTGTTGAAATTGTTATACCTTCATTTTCGGCTTCCTTCAGCAATTCATCATAACCGGTCCTTTCTGCCTGACCATCTGTCAGAAGGATTATGTGCTTTATCCTGCTGCTTTGGTCCTTCATCTTGTCTACAGCTTCTTTCAGAGCAGGCAGTATGCTGGTTCCTCCTCCCTGAGTTATGGTGCCTATATCGCTTCTCAAGGCTTCCCTGTCTGAAGGTTTTTGAGGATGTATCACCCAATACTGGGCATTGTCAAAGGCAAGAACACCTATGTCATCATTATCCCTGAGGGAATCAAGAACCCTTGCAGCAGCTTCCTTGGCCAGATCCAGCTTGGTTATGCCTCCGCTTTCAGTTGCCATGCTTCCTGATTTATCTATCACTAGGAAAATAGACATGTCAGGAATAGCCTTCTTGCCTTTAAGTTCCATGTTTACTGGCAGGACATTTTCAAGGGAAGTTTTGAAATATCCTCCCAATGCAAAGGAATCATCTCCGCCGATTGCGATTAATCCGCCTCCCAAATCTCTCACATAAGGCTCCAAAGCCTTAAGAAATCCGTCGCTGAGATTTACTGCCGATACATTTGTCAATATGATTGTCTTATATTGAGCTAATGATTGCAAATCCGAAGGAGCAGACATGGCATTCAATCTTTTATAGTCAGTCTTAGCTCCCTCAAGAATTTTTACTATCTCATCTGCTTCTCCTTCTTTATCCTCAATAACCAGTATCATAGGCTTATCCAGAACATTTATAAAGGTTGAAGCCTCATTATTTCTCATCTCTGTGTCCAGGCTGGCTTCCACTACAGCTCTGTAGGTCTTAAAACCTCTTGTATCTGCAATGTCTTTGAAAACAAACCTGTTTTCTCCCCTGGTAAGCTCTATATTTTCCTCTGCTGCCTTCTGACTGCCGTCAAACAGAGTTATTTTGGCTGAGGTATTGACATTGCTCTTTATATTGACTGTTATATTGAATTCCTCTCCCATATTCAGGGTTTGAGGTGCTGTCAGACTTACAGCAGCCACCTCGTTGCCTTTCTCTCTCTCAATCTTCAGAACCTTGAAATCCACTGATTTATCTTTTAAAATCCCTGCTGTATTGCTGCTGTTTCCTTCATTCTCCTCTCCGTCTGTTATGAGTACAATCCTTTTTCTGCTGCCCTCAGGGAGCACTGATACTGCTGCATTCAAAGCCTTCTCAATATTGGTGTATTTGCTTCCCTGTATCTGGCTTATGTTCTCAAAGGCAGGCTGTTGTGAAAGGAAGTTTTCCATAACAGGCTCTTCTCCGAAGGAAATTATTGCTGCCTCATCTTTATCTTTCATTAAATTCAAAGATTCCTTGACGAATTTTTCTATATCATTTCTATATTTTACCATACTGTCGGATGCATCAAGCAAAAATATGGTGGATGTATCCTCTACAGTCCAGACTATTCCCAGACCTGATAATGCAAGTATGAGAAATGCACAGGTAAAAAACCTGGCAGCTAAAATAACAGCCTTCTTACCTCTGACTCTGCTTCCCAGCTTTTTTGAAGTAAGAAAAAGCATAGCTGCCACAGCTAATAAGAGCAATAGATATAATGGTTTTCCAATATCAATTCCCACGAATATACACCATCCATTCTGCGGCAAGCAAAAGCAGCACAAATATTAATATAGGAACCTGAAGGTTCATCCCCATAAGAGTAAATCCTCTGCCGACGCCAGTTTCTCTTTGGCCTTCCCACTGACCCTGGAATGCATTTTTTAATTCATGTGTCGGGAAGTTCACTGCGAATACTCTTTCTCCTGCATTGCCATCCTTCTTGTATGAAAGCTTGTAAATTCCTGTTGAATTGGTGTTATCATACCCATAGTCAAGAAGTTCTTCACTTATGCTCTCTTTATTGCCATCCGGGTCCTCCATCACCGCTTCCTGAATATTGCTCATAAAATTCAAAGGAATTGTCTCTCCGCTGAAATAGAAGCTTTTTCCCTGTTCCTCCATATCAGTGAGATATGAGGTCATGTTATACATGAATATGGGGAAAGATGCATCTAAAGGAAAATCGCTGTCATGTATATCAAAAGTCAAATAGGCTATTTTTCTCCCATCATAAACTCCTGCTCCTGCAGCAGTTTTGCTGCCCACATTTATCAGTGCGTCAGCCCAATAGGGTTTATCCAGATTTCTCATTTTGCCTACATAGAAGCTGAATCCATCTATATTTCTGTTTAAGACATGGCTTATAATATCTGCTCTACCGCCTTCTATTACTGCTCCTGATTTGAAATAAGGATTAATCATATCCGGATTTATGAAAAATAAGGAGCCATCATCCGGCAGCTTAGCCGGCATTATTCCATCAAAAATATAAAGGTCATATCCGTCAGCTGCTATATTTACATCATCCGTCTTGTATACTTCCAGATTTTTAATAGAGCTCAATGCTCTCTCAATAAATATATTCTTTTTTGAAAAAAGCAGCACCGATTTGGGTTCTGTGCTCTCCGTCACTAAAAAGGCTCTGTTGTCCTCCTGCAAAGCATCATCTTCTGTAAGCTCTGCCCATAGGTATTTATATCCTGCATCTATGCCTTCAAATATAACGTTTGAAGATTCACTAGGAGCCAATTCTACATTTTTGAGCTCCAGAAGCTTATCCTCTCCATAGAGAGCCAGCTCTCTTTTCTCATGTTCCTTACTGGTGTTTTCCAGTCTAACCAATACTGTGTATCCATCATTATCCTGGCTGTAAGATATATGCCCTATTCCCACATTGGAGCCATAACCTCCCAGAGCTATGACTTCTCCAGTCATGTCTTCCACTGCCACTTCCTCATCTGTATATATCAGCACATTGGCTGATTCAAATTGCCTGTATACAGCCTTAATCAGGGATAAATGGTCTTTTATGCTGCCGGACATATTGGTCTTTTCTATGGCTTCAACAGCTCTTAAAGCTTCATTTTTATCTGTTACGCCGCTGAATTCCACATTGGCAGTCTTGTCTACAGATATGAGATTAAAAACTGATGAATTGTCAGACTCAACTATAGCCTTTTTGGCCATAGACTTGGCTATATCCAGCCTTGTGCTGCCTTCCTGGTAAGCATTCATGCTTCCGCTTCTGTCAATTACAATTATTATGTTGCCTCCTAATGCTTTGCCTTTTGTTATGAAAGGATTTGACAAAGCCATTATTATGAGAAAGGCAGCCATAAGCTGCATAATCATCAATATATTGTTTTTCAGCTTTTGCCAGGGCTTTTTCACCTCTGATTGGGCTAAAACCTTTTTCCAAAGATAAAGGCTGGATATCTCCATTTCCTCATGCTGTTGCTTCAGCATATACATGAGAATTATGAGACCCAGAAGAGGCAGTAATCCCCAGGCATAAGGATTGTTAAATCCCATAGGAAACACTCCTATTTTATAATTTGAGATGTAATCATGTCTTCAAACAATATCTTCTCCAGGCTGTCATTGGAACTTATGGCTACATAAGCCCCGCCGTATTTTTTAGCCATTTCCTTTAGACTGGATTTGAAATTGCTTAATGTTTGCTGGTATTTATCATAAAAAGAAGAGGTAATGTCCACATCAACCATTTCTCCTGTCTCGCTGTCCTTGAGCCTTATCTGCCCCTGAAGCTCAGGATTCAGCTCCTGGGGAGACAATATGTGCACAAGTACAATATCCTGCTTGTAAAACATCAGATATTTCAATAAATCCTCCATGGAACCCTGGGTAAAAAAATCCGAAAGAATCAGGGTAAGGCCTCTGCCCCCGAATCTTTTCAGCTTTATAGCCTTATCCATGTTTGTTGTCCCTTCGAATTGGACATTATCCAGAAAAGCTGCGCATATATCAAACTGGCCTCTCCCTCCCAATACATTGGAGCTGACCATAGAGTCTTTTTTAAGCAGATTTATGCACAGCCTGTCCATATTGTTCAATGCCAGAAATGATATGGCTGCTGCTAGCTGGATACCCATAATGGACTTTTTGGGAGTGCCAAAATCCATGGATTTGCTGCAATCTAAAAAAATATTCACCATGGCTTCCCTTTCTTCCATGAAAAGCTTCACAAACAGCTTTTCAAATCTGCCGTAGGCATTCCAGTCCACTCGCCTTAAATCATCACCATAGGCATATTCTCTGAAGTCGGAAAACTCTACAGAGCTTCCTTTGGCCCTGGATTTTCGCAAGCCGCCGCTTCCCTCAGCTGTCAGCTTTTCCATATTGAGTGACAGTCTTTCCAGCCTTTTTAGAAATTCCGGCTCAAATATGCCATTTCCCATAATTAAACTTGCTCCTCTGCTAACTTAAGAATTTCCTTTATCAAAGAATCCACATTCATTCCTTCGGCTATGCCTTCGTAGTTCATGAATACCCTGTGTCTGAGGGATGGATAAGCCACATAATTTATATCTTCAAAGGATACATTATATCTTCCTTCAAGCAAAGCCCTCACCCTTGCAGAATTCACTATGGACTGGGCAGCTCTGGGGCTTGCACCGAATCTTATATATTTCTTTGCAACATCAGGAGAATCAGCATTTTCCGGATGGGTATGCATTACCGCTTTTAAAGCATAGTTCAGTACAGGCTGGGCAATAGGAATATTTTTCGCTATTTCCCTTATGGCAAGAATTTTTTCTCCATCAGCAGCTTTCCGGACATCAGCTTCCACGCTGGATGTGGTTAGAGTCACAATATCCTTAAGCTCATTCAGATTTGGAAACTTCACATCAATTTTGAATAAGAATCTGTCAAGCTGGGCTTCCGGCAAAGGATATGTGCCTTCCATCTCTATGGGGTTTTGGGTAGCCATTACCATAAATGGCTTAGGAAGCTCATAACTAGTCTTAAATGCTGTTACAGTACCCTCCTGCATGGCCTCCAAAAGAGCCGACTGGGTTTTTGGGGTTGCTCTGTTGATTTCATCCGCTAATACTAAATGTGAGAAAACAGGACCTTTATGGAACTCAAATTTATTGCGGCCTTCTTCATCCTTCACCATGATGTTTGTACCTATGACATCAGCAGGCATGAGATCCGGAGTGAACTGTATCCTTGAAAAGCTTAGATCCAACACTCTGGAAAGGGTTTTTACCAATTGGGTCTTGCCAAGACCGGGAGCACCTTCCAGAAGAATATGGCCTCCGGATAAAAGACCTATTATGACCTGTCTTACCACATCTTTCTGTCCTATTATGGCTTTTCCGACCTCTTCTTCTATGCTCTTTACCGTTTCCCAGGCTTCTCTTATATCCTTTTCCTCAATGCTCATATAAACTCTCCTCTATATATTTTTTCATTTTCACGGACAGGGGCAAGCCCTGTCACTACAATATCTAATCCTCTAAAGAGGTAAAATATTCTTTCACTATGTCCTCTAAACTTTGAGGTATCTGCCTTCCCTCAATGTTTTGAAAGGCCTTCTCCCTGTATTCTCCTATTACCTGATTATAGGGCTTCATCTCGCCCTTTATGCCTATTCCGTTTTCCACTGTATATTCCTTTGTTTCGCCTTCATTATTCTTGTTGCTCTGGAGCTGAGATTTTTCTCCCTCTCCTCCCAGCAGGCTGGGTGTAAACACCTTCTCATATTCTCTTACATCCTTCTCAGAAGGCTGTTTGCTACCTATTCCAGCACCTTGGCTTCCAGGGCTTTGGGCTTTGCTGTCCTGACCTGTACCCTCTCCTGCGCCTCCTCCAGGCTGAATGCCGACCCGTCCTTGGCTTTGACCTTGATTTTGACCTTGTCCGTTAGTCTCACCCTGGTTCTGGCCCTGGCCTTGACCTTGTCCCTGCTGGTTCTGGCCTTGTTGATTCTGAGCTTGCGCTGCATTTCGCAGAGATTCCATTATATCTTCCATAGCTCTGCTGAAGTCCTGGTTTTCCATAAGACGGCTTATTTCCTCATTCAATGAGCTTATCTCATTCTGCATATCTCCAAGCTCCCCTGATGCCATCTTTTGAGCCAAGTCATAAAAGGCTTTCGCCAATTCTGGATTCTGCTCCAAGGCTTTGGCAAGCTGAGATAGATTTTGAGACAGCTCCTTCAGCTCTTCCTCATTGAGATTTTTCAAGTCGTCAACGGCTCTTTGCAATTCAGATTTAAGCCTGTAGGTATCTCCCCTTCTCAAGGTCTCTGCCAGATCCCTGGTTATTTCATTCTTTGAGAACTCCTCGATGATTTTGTCCAAATCTTTGTCTGTATATTTCTGCTTAAGCATTTCTATCTTGTTTTCTGTTCGCTCTAAAGCCTTTAATCCTTCCTTCACATCCTTGGCCTTGTTAAGCTCTTTCTTCAGCTCCTCCAAGGCAGCCATGGCTTCCTCTTTTTGCTGGAGAGTCAGCTCATTGTTGTTCTCAACTCTTTCAATAATCTTTTCTACTTCTTTCTGCTGCCTTGATATTTCCTTTTTTACGTTGAAAATTTCAATTGCCTTTTCTTCCATTGGATTGGGAATAAAGCCTGATATGACTATTGAAATTGCCAAGAGTGCGGAAATCATCATATATCTTGCAGGGAACTTAATCTTGATTGTCTCTTTGATATTCAATGATTTGAGTTGCTCCAGCGCATCCTGTCTCTGAAGAATTGCTACAGCGCTGTCCTCATTCAAAAGCTCCAGAGCAGTCAATGTTCTCTCCTTCAACCCCTTTGAATCCAGAAGCTTTGCTGCCGTTTCATTCTTTGGTGTTTTAAACAGAGATAGTATGAATCCTGACAATATAACAGCACATGCAATTAGTGCTCCTTTACCGTAGGCATTATATATTGGCACAAAGCGGGATAAAAGGGCCAATGCCAGATAAAGACCCAAAGCTCCAATTGATATTTTGGCTGTATACTCCAAAATCAAAACAGTATGGATCCTGTCTCTGGCTATTCTAACATATCTCAATATTTCTCTTTTTGTCTCTTTCATAGGGCACACATCCTAATTCATATATTCCTGACGCTTATGAGACAAAGAGAACCGTCCCCGATGTCTCATTTTTTGCGTCTGTGAGACAAGGAGAACCGTCCCCCATGTCTCACTTTCAGAGGATTGATTTTATTAGCCGATAATAAAATCAAAACTATGGATAAAGTTATATTAAAAAGCAGATTTACAATCCAGGGGCTTATAAAGTCTACTGCAGCTGTGCTTCCAACAATTAATCCAGGAAAGAAGTCCATACTTCCTAAGCCGAACTGCTCCCATAGTATTGAAGAAAAACCTACAATGGGATTAACGTACATAAGGGGAAATACCCCTTTATAGTCATAGCCTTTGAATACGCCAAGATAAAATATGGTAAGGAATATGGTTCCAAAACATAGGAAGGCTATGGTTCCATAGGCCAGCACATTGGCAGCCGTAGTTCTTTTAAAATAAGAAGAATAAAATATCCCTATGCTTCCAAAGGTTATGGATATTATGATGAAGAAGCCGAATAGCTCCAGAAGTTCTATTACAGATATGCCTCCAAACATGAACACAATAGAAAATATGGGCAGGGAAGCTATTATCAGCAATACTATCTGGCTTATTGAGGCAAACAGCTTGCCTGTTACTATGGATAAAGGTGTCATTCTGGTACATAGCAGCAAATCCAGTGTCTGCTTCTCCCTTTCTCCGGATATGGCTCCTGTAGTAAGAGCCGGTGAAATAAAGGAAATCAGCACAAACTGCATGACAGCCAATCCTGTATAGCTTCCTATGGCAAGATCAGGATCTATTGCAGATCTGTAATATCCTTCCATAGACATCATCATGGCAAAGGAAGCAGTAAGAGCCATGAATATGAGGTAAACTCCAATCATTCCTGCGGCACGCCAGCCTCTCATTCGTATTTTCATTTCCTTTTGCAATACAGGGTTTATCCTCATCATGCCTCATCTCCCTTCGTTACCTTCATGAATACATCCTCAAGATTTCCATCCATCTGTCCAAAGCTTATTACAGGAATACCTCTCATTACCAATTCCTTAAGAAGTACAGCCATTTCTTCCTCATTTCCTTCGAAACCTGCTTCAATTAGATTCTCATCTTTATTTATACTTGTAATTAATGGAGATTCCTGCATAATCTTTACACATTCTTCCCCTTTATCTTTTATCTTTACCTTTATAAATCTTTTGCTGTATACCTGCTGCATTATCTCATCAACGGTACCGCTTATGACCATTCTGCCTCTGTCTATTATTCCTATGGAGGTGCAAAGCTCCGAAAGCTCAGGAAGTATGTGAGAGCTTATTATTATGGTTTTACCCATATCCTTAAGGGTTCTGAGTATCTCCTTCATCTCAACTCTTGCCCTTGGATCCATGCCTGATGCAGGCTCATCCAGCACCAAAAGCTCCGGATTATGAACCAGGCTTCTTGCCAGGCACAACCTCTGCTTCATACCTCTGGATAAGCTGTCAACATAGGCATCCCTCTTGTCCTGGAGATCAACCAGTTCCAGCAGGTCGTCGCATATCTTTTTTCTATCCCTGGCATTGATTTTATATATGGAAGCATAAAAATCCAGATATTCTGTCACCTTCAAATTATCATATACGCCGAAGAAATCAGGCATATATCCAATTACTTCTTTAGCTTTTCTTCCATTATTGATAACATCTATATCATTTACATATACTTCTCCGCTGTCTGCTGCCATAAGACCACAGATAATCTTCATAGTGGTTGTCTTGCCTGCTCCGTTGGGGCCTACAAACCCATATATTTCTCCTTTGGGAACATTAAGGCTTAAATCGTTTACAGCAGTAAATTTGCCATACTTCTTAACAAGACCTTTTATATTTAACATTACTTCACCCTCCCTTTCACTGTGATCTGGGGAAGCCTGAAGCTGCTGTCATTCAATTCAAATTTCAAACGCACACTGTTATTTTTATCCACATATTTTGCTATATCATCACCTTGTATAATAAAGTTTGCAAAGTCACCGCTATCCCACTCATTTTTCTCCACATTCCAGATATACTGGTTTACATTGTAATCTATTCTCTCAGAACTTAGTGCTATCCTTTCAGGCAGCACATTTTCCATAATGTTATAGTTAACTTCTATAGTTCCTGCTCCATAAATCATGTTATCATAAGCCTCATAACTGCCTCTTGATAAATCTTGCTTCACAACAGGCTTGATATATCCTAAAGGAAACTCTACTTCTTCTCCTGATTTGATATTGAGCTTCAAATCAGATACCAGCAAGGATTTTTCATAGCTATCCACGGTTTTGCCGTTTACTAATACATCTCCCCCCAGGGAGTCTGAAATCCACCCTATGAGCTTGACTCCTTCTATTTCTGAAGAAGTATTACTATCCAGGTAGTATTCTAAAATATATTTCTTTTGAGTCTTCTCCCTTAGTTCAAATGCCTCTTCCTCTGACAGTTTCAATCCCCCGTATCTTGACATGATTGTATCATAGATATTATTAAGTAAATCATATCTGTTTCCATAGTATTTTTTTGCTTGTCCTGTTATCTCTTTTCTTTCACCGCTTTTTACATCCCCTATAGACATGTATTCGTTGGAGGTAATAATATAGCAATCCTTAAGATCAAAATCCGTAGAGTTTCCAATAAAGCCTTTGAAACCTGAACCTGCATAACCTATTTCACTGACTATTGAACCTTTTATTTCCTCATTGCTATCCAGAGAAAGGGTTTTCATTGTCCATACTCCAACATCATAAAACTCAATCCTGGATTTTGGAGAAAGCATTATCTTGGTCTCAGTCCTCCTGCCCTCATCCCAAACTGGAGAAGAGCCAATAATGTAGTTTTTATATATAAGGGGCTTTATATTAGTCCCTTCCACTCCTTCCACTACCAGATCCGCCTTGTTTGGCGTAAGTATTCCGCCAAAGGATTTAGATGCAAAATTTCCGTTCTCATCTCCATAAATGATGGATACTTTATTCAGTATGGGATTTGTAAGCCTGGTTCCAAAGCCCATAAAGTATATGACAGCTACAAACACCAGGGACAATCCAGGCACTACAGCCCACATAAGCTCTCTTCTGTCTCTTTTTTTCAAAAGGATATAGCTTACAGGGGCAGCAAGCAGAATATATACAATAAATATCATTATTATCAATTTATAGCTGGGTAAAGGCAGCTCAGGTATGGTCATCAATGCTCCTTCAATTAAGTATTGATTATTCCTGCCCGCAAACAAATATTTTTCTAAATATTGTCCCGAATATACTGCAGGAGCGGTTCTATGAACCAATGCTTCCATAAGGGTTCTGTTCATATTCCAGGAAGATAAGGGTTCAAGACCCATATCAAAAGAAAGCAGCAGCACCCTTCCCTTGCCTTTATTTACATATTGGGCTAAAGCTGTTCCATCCTGCTCAATAACTGCCTTTCCTTGAGCCAGCTTAATGTCCATTACATCTAAAGTCTTTTGAAAATCTCCGCCCACCATTTCGCCCAGTTTATTTCCTGGAATACTGACTAAACCGCCTCTTTCTCCAGTTAAAAAATCATCCTTGAAAGCGGACAAAGTCTTTGAACCATTAGGTCCCGTGCCTATTACAAGGAATCCGCCCTGCTCTACCCATCTTTTCAATGTATTATATTGGCCATTGCTTAGTTTGGAGGAATCATAATCATTCATAAATATGACATCAAAAGCCTTCATTACATCCACGTCTTCAGAAAAGATTTCTTCATTAAGATAGGTAGTGCTCATGCCAAAGCTTCCCTTATAGGTCTTGAATGTAAATCCATTAAGATAAGCAAGATTGGCATCGTTATCGGTCATAACTCCCGCCAGCATCACATTATCTGGGATTCCTCTGTCAATCCTCATATATTGCTCTGTAATAGTATTCTTTCCCTCTACAATCCTGATTTTGGTATTCAACAAAGAGGAGTTTATTGGAATATTCATTATATATTTCTTTGTGGTATTCTTTGGATGGTTTATGGCTATTGCATATATATCTGCCCTGCTAACACCTGCAGGTCCAACATTGCTTGGAATTTCAATCTGTATTTCTCCATTTATATCCTTCATGTTGTTTTCTACAGTAATAGTTACAGGTGTTATATAATCTGATCTATAAACCTTATTAAAACCTATCTCGCTGCTGATCTTTATCTCTTCCCCGTCACCAAAAACGAACACCATGCTGAGTATAATAAAAAGACTCGTAAGCAGCACAGCTATACTCTTTTTCATCATCATACCCCCAAATAATAAGTGCCTTAAATCTTTAGTTTAGACGAATCACCCTTTAAAAAGTTACATACTGGATATATTAATAATATTGTATAATACTTTTATGTAATAGAGTACATTTATTATCTAATTACCAAATATTCAAAACTAGGAGGAATAATATGACTAAAGTACACCTTCAAAAAGGCAAAGATAAAAGAATACTGGAAGGTCATCCCTGGGTATATGACAATGAGATAGACAAGATTGATGGAAAATATGAAAATGGAGATATAGTTGATGTATATAACTGGAAGAACAGTTTCCTGGGAAGAGGTTACATAAACGACAATTCAAAAATAAGAGTAAGAATACTCACCAGAAAACAGGAAGATATAGATAGAGATTTCTTTAAAAGGAAAATTGAGGACGCCTGGGAATACAGAAAAAGATTTGTGGATACATCAAGTTGCAGAGTGGTATTTGGAGAAGCAGATTTCATCCCAGGCCTTATAGTGGACAAATTTGAAGATTATCTGAGCATCCAGACCTTATCTCTAGGAATAGATAAATATAAGGACATGATTGTGGACATATTGGATGAAGTTCTTTTCCCAAAGGGCATATATGAAAGAAACGATGTGCAGATAAGAGAATTGGAAGGTCTTGAGCAAAAAAAAGGATTTCTGAAGGGTCCTTTTGATACAAGGGTTCAGATAAAGGAAAACGAAATAAAAATGCTGGTAGATATAGAAAATGGCCAGAAAACAGGCTATTTCCTGGATCAAAGGGAAAACAGGGCTGCTCTCAAACCCTTGGTAAAAGGAGCCAGAGTCCTTGATACCTTTACCCACACAGGAGGCTTTGCTCTCCACGCAGCCTACTATGGAGCCAGCGAAGTCACAGCAGTAGATATATCAGAGCACGCGGTAGAATATGTAGCCACCAATGCAGCGCTAAACAACTTGGAAGGAAAAATAAATGTAATACAGGCCAATGTGTTTGATATATTGAAGGAATACCAGCAAAAAGGCGAAAGATTTGATGTGATAATATTGGATCCGCCTGCCTTCTGCAAATCAAAATCTGCTCTCGAGGGAGCCTACAGAGGTTACAAGGAAATCAACCTTAGAGCCATGAAAATAATAAACTCCGGAGGCTTCTTAGTGAGCTGCTCATGTTCTCACTATATGTATCCGGAGATATTTCAAAAGATGCTTCTGGAAGCTGCTAAGGATGCAAAAAGAACTTTGCGAATAATAGAATCAAGGGTTCAGGCAAAGGATCATCCCATTGTATCGGGATATTATGAATCTCTTTACCTGAAGTGTGTTATAATGCAGGTTTTGTAGGAGTATAGTCGTTTTCCAGCATATACAACTTCCATTGCCCATTTTCTTTTTTATAATACAGATACCATATTACAGGTACTTCCTGGCCTTTAAGGGTGATTTCAACTCCTGCCATAGCCTTGTCTCCTTCTACATAGCACCACCTCTGCCTGTAATCCATCAAGTTTTTGTCAGTATCCATATACCCTTCTACCAAAAGGCCTTCACCTGTATATCTTATAAAGGATGAACCATCAGGGGACTTTATATAATCTGTATCTTTTGCAAGCATGGAATTTACATTTGTCTCATTTCTTGCAAAGCAATAGGTAATAAATCTCTTTGATATGTTTTCAATGGTTTCCTTAATTGGTTCATCCGACAATTTTTCCGCCATCTTTCCCCCATCCGGCTTTTTCTTCATATCTCTATCCATATTTTTCTCCGAATCTTTATTATCTGCAATTCTATTATATATTGGCGATTTCTTAATAATCGTCAATAATTGTCCCAGATGATTTTTGCCAAGAGCGAAAGATGTGCCTAAAAATGCCAGACATAATGTAACCACAAGTATAATAGGCATTATGAATTTTCTCTTCTTTAATTTCATCATATCACTCCCATAGCTTTTGACACGTTTTGTAAAGTTAAATGAAAATTGAGGACTTGCCACACTTTCTGGTACAATGTTTCTGCTAAAAACAAATTATCTCCCAGAAAGGAGCAAGTCCTCATGCAGAAAATTGTATCATTAAAG
>Ga0134092_1000781_pt1 | contig 30438 bp, 27 predicted proteins | sample 3_6taG_FD_94454 | JGI IMG/M metagenome (GOLD analysis project Ga0134092, IMG submission 94454) | Switchgrass degrading microbial communities from high solid loading bioreactors in New Hampshire, USA - 3_6_20_6_A3 metaG | ecosystem: Engineered > Bioreactor > Semi-continuous > Anaerobic >... | reverse complement strand
TCGATGGTGGAATACTCCGGCAGGACGCCTGATGGCCGGCAGCATGCCCGATGGTCTGCCGTCATCCCAGCATTACGTCAAGTACCATCATCAGCGCAAAGCCAAGGATGCATCCTATGGTGGAATAATCGGAACTGTCCGACGACTGGGCTTCAGGCAGCAGTTCCTCGACCACAACGTATATCATGGCGCCTGCTGCGAAGGCCATTGCATACGGCAATATCGGCTTTATCGCCATTACTGCGAGAACGCCGATCACACCGGCAATGGGTTCCACCAATCCCGAAACCTGGCCGTACCAGAAGCTCTTGAGCCTTGAAACGCCTTCCCGCCTGAGCGGTATCGAAACTGCCGCTCCTTCGGGCAGGTTCTGGAGGCCCATTCCGAGAGTGAGTATGAGAGCGCTTGCCAGCGTAGCCGATCCCAGGTTGTTGGTAGCTGCGCCTATCGCAACACCAACTGCAAGGCCCTCTGGTATATTATGTAACGTTATCGCAAATACGAGCAGTACTACGCGCTTCCATCCGGATTTGATGCCTTCCGCCTTCTCGCTGGGCGAACCTATGTGCAGGTGGGGAAGCAGCGAGTCCGCCAGCTTCAGGAAAAAACCTCCCGCAAGGAATCCGACCAGAGGGGGCAACCATACCGGCAGGCCGAGTTCCTCCGACATCTCGATGGATGGCGCCAGCAGAGACCAGAAACTTGCTGCGATCATGACTCCTGCCGCAAAACCGAGCATCGTATCGAGGACCCTTTTGTTTATGGATTTGAAAAAGAAAACAAGACCGGAACCCACTGCCGTCATGAACCATGAAAACCCTGTGGCTATCAGTGCCTGAACGACCGGGTGCAAACTGCTGAACAACGTATCCATTGTATACCTCCCTAAGTCATGCTCTGTACATACCCTGAATGCAATGACGGCAACTTGTTTTGCTGCGGCGCATCGTCAATGCGCCGGATAAGGAAGGCCCGTTACCTGCATTTCCTGCACAGGCCGTAGAATTTCACCCTGTGGTCCGTCACAAGGAATCCGTCCTTCTGCAGTATCTGCTCTTCCAACGCATCGAGCAGGTCATCCTCGACTTCTGAAACATCACCGCAGTTGGTACAGATAAGGTGGTGGTGGCGATGGTCCTCATCCTGCCGGGACAACTCATAGCGGCTGAACCCGTCATCCAGGTCAAGCTTGACGACCGCGCCGACCTTCTCAAGAAGCGTAAGCGTCCGGTACACCGTCGCGATCCCGATGTCCGGATTGCTTTCTTTTACGTAATTGTAAATATCGTCAATGCTGAGATGACTGTCCTTATGCTTTATAAGCACATCCAGCACCGCACTCCTCTGGTCGGTAAACTTGTAACCGCTCTTTTTCAGCAGTTCCTTCAGATCATCCTTCCGGGAATCATCCATCGGCTTTACCTCCCGCCGGGGTCCTTTGCCTCCCTATTCCCTGCGCAGTGCTGTCCGCCTTCTGTGCCGCTCATGCCGCACGACCTCCATAGTGAGCATCCCCGGCAATTTTCACAGCCGCTCATAATTCGCGGAGCCGAACCGCATCGCGGGCATCTCCCCGGTCCATCACCATTATATTCGTATCCGCATACGGAGCACACCGTTTTCAACCCATATCACTTCCATTATACCACTTCCGTCAGAACAGCAACAGGAACCGCGCGACCAGCCCGCCCGCCAGGAATGCTGACACCAGGCTGCCAAGCCATATTACCGCCGCTTCTTCCCTCGATCTTTCCTTGAAAATGACTATGACTGCAGCGATACATGGCACAAACAGCGTTATCGTGATCAACGCGGTCATGAGCTGCGGTCCTGTCAGCTCCAGGCTGCTGAGTCCGGCAGCGCCGAAGTCCCTCCTGATCATACCCATTATGAACACAGTCGCCATCTCCCTGGGCAGCATCAGCCATTGCTCCGTCAGCGGCGAAATGGCCGCCTGTATGCCTTCCAGTATCCCGAAATACTGGAGCAGGGAAATGATCAGCGCACCCAGAGCAAAGAGCGGAGTGGCTTCCTTTAAAAACATTTTAGTCTTAACAAACGTTTTCTTCAATACATTCCTTATACCCGGAAGGCGTATGGGAGGCAGGTCTATCAGAAGACCGGTGGATTCACCGGGCAGAAGCCTGTTCAGCAGCCTTCCCACCAGTCCGAACAGCAATATGAGTACAAGCACATAGAACAGGATATATGGCAGTCCCAGTGAAGAAAGCATGCCTGCGATAACGCCGAGCTGGGCCGAACACGGAATGGTCAGGCCCAGAAGAGCGGTCGCGATGAAGCGTTCACGCCTGGAACCCAGCAGCCGCGTCGTCATCGTAGCGGCGGTGAAGCACCCGAACGCAAGTATTGTCGGGATTATAGCCCGGCCATTCAGTCCAACCCTGGTCATCACCCTGTCCGTAAGGACGGCTATCCTGGGCAGATAGCCGGAATCTTCCAAAATGGACAGCATGAGATAAAAACCGACAACCAGCGGAAGCAGCAGTCCGAGTATATAGACCGGTGTCATCGTGAGCAGCCCGAACTCGCCCGCAAGGACCTGGCCCAAAAATGAATCCAGGGGTATCACCCTGCCGATGAGGTCGGTCACAAAGGGCCGATACAGCCCGTCCATTATTTTTTCCTCGGTCAGCTCCACGACTGTCTGTCCCATGAAGACGCCTACAAACATGAACACCAGGGCCAACGTCACGATCAGCATCGGGATCCCCGTCAGCGGTCTTAGCATAAGGCGCCCGAGCTTCACGGAAAAGCTTGCCCTGTCGTCGCTTTCGGACACGACTGCCTCAATTATCCCGTCAACCCTTGCACGCCTCTGCCTGTACAGCTTCTCCTGCATTCCGGCCGGCTCCATCCCGACCCTTTTGCACGTCTCGCTGTCATCCTCGAGCACCATCAGGGCCTCGGGCTCAGTCAGGCCTTTTTCTGTGTAAGGCTTCAGCAATTCAGCAATGCCGTCAAGCCTGTTGCCCTGCGCCGCTTCTTCGATCCGGCCCAGCACTTCGGAGATACCGGCATTTTTCACCGCCATCGTTGGTATCACGGGAACGCCAAGCATTTCCGAAAGCTTCGGCACATCCACGCTTATCCCGTTCTTCTCAGCTTCATCCATCAGGTTGAGCGCCACGATGACCCTCTTGCCCATGTCGATCAGTTGCTGGGTGAGGAAAAGATCCCTGTGCAGGTGCACCGCATCCACCACGTTGAGGACCAGATCGGCTTCGAGTATTATATCCCGCGCTGCCTTTTCCTCATCGTTGAATGATGAAACTCCATAGACCCCGGGAGTGTCTATGACATCATAATCACGGTACCTGCCCCTGCTTATTTCCACGGTAGTCCCGGGGAAATTGGACACATCCACATACATGCCCGTAAGGGCATTAAAAAAGACAGACTTTCCCACGTTCGGGTTGCCTGCCAGCACAAGCTTCAGAGCGCCTTCTGCTGAAGGACCTCCGGCATTGACTGCTTTCTGGGAAGACATGGCTTATCCTACCCTTTCCACTTTTATTTTGTGCGCAAGTTTCTGCCCAATGGCTACTTCCTGTTTCCTGTTTTTCAGGATTATAGGACCATGCGGCACGATTTCGGCGCACTGCATCCTGGAACCCTCGGATATGCCGAGCCTGATGGCCTGTGAACGGACAAGTGCGTCTTTTATATGGACTATTTCGATCTGATCCCCGCGCTTCGCTTCATCAAGTGTCATATTTTCACCCTGAATTGATAACGATTATCATTTAACTAATTAAATAGTAATCATGTTGATAATGAATGTCAATATCAATTAGAAGTGAAAATGTACAAAAAATATGTGAAAAATCTTGATAACACAGGCAATAATAACTTGATGCGCAAAAATTCAACTAAAGGGCACTTGTGTGAAATTTTTCATTTACCATAATCCTTAATGAGGTACCTTACGTCGCCTGAATGTTGAAATATTTCAATAAAACTACGGGAAATACTGACTTTAACTGCAAATTTGCGCAACGGGGGCAACAAAAAATCAACTAAAGCCAAGCATTCGGGCTTCCGTCACAAATCACGCACCTTGTCTCCTGTCAAGGAGCCTGACATTCGAGCTGTTGACATAACGCCCTGTACCAGGATCCGTGACACTGACCCCTGCACCCGGCCCCATATTGCAGGTCTTCGGGACAATTCAGATCTTCATGGACATCCTTACATGCTCAATACCCGCCTCCATGAAAACATCCCCTTCACGTTCAAAACCAAGGCGTGAGTAGAACTTCTCGGCTGTCAGCTGCGCGTCCAGCACGATCCTTTCGGCGCCTTTATCCTTCGCAAGTGCGATCAGCAGTTTGCATATGCCTTCACCTATACCGCACCTTCGCATTTTCTTCCTGACCGCGACCCTGCCGATCCTGGCTTCACTGTCACCGAACAGAAGTCTTCCGCAGCCGGCGGGCTCTCCATCGACAACCGCGAGCACGTGGACCGCTTCATCGTCCCTGCCGTCCATCTCTATGTCTTCAGGTACTCCCTGTTCTTCTATGAACACTTCCCGCCTGATACCATACACCTGCTCCATTTCATCCTTCGTTCCGACCTTCTTGATTACTACCATCGTTTACTCTTCTCCTTTCCACATATGCGTATCTGCTCCCCATCCATGCGTCTTCATCGGGTCCAACAGGGGAACTCACAGCGATTTTCAAAGCTCTCACGGCGGCTCTTACATTATAGCACAAATAAAAATAGTACTTTTTCCCTATAAATGTTGTGACCACCGTACCTTTTTTTATTACACGGAGGTTATAGAATAAAATCAGGGGGAGGTGTTTCCATGAACATTTCCTTTAAAAGCCGGAAGGGTACAGCGGCTGTGGCCACAGCCCTGATGATGACGCTGATCCTGGGATTCTGTGCGCTTGTTACGGATATAGGCATTATGAGTATCCAGAAAATCAGGCTCCAGAATGCCGTCGATTCGGCTGCCCTCGCAGCAGCGCAGGATCTTCCCTCGACATCCGAAGCAGCCGAAACGGTGCGTACATACCTTGACAGTAACGGTTTCGGTAACGCTGCAATAGATATCAGTTTCGCGCACAATAACAGGCAGGTTACCGTGGAAGCGGCCCGGACATTCGATTACATGCTGGCCGGCGTCCTCGGCATGGGTTCCGTTGAAGTCAGGGCCTCGGCAACAGCTCAGAAGGGGGGCACATATATCAGAGGCGCATTCGAATATGCCATATTCTCAGGCGACAGGAACCAGGAACTCATCCTCAACTCAAACGGCAGGGATACATACGTGGAAGGAAGCGTCCATTCCAATAACGGTTTCCGCTATAACGGAAACCACGACTCGCTTGTTATCACAGGCGTGCTCGACACCGTCGGAAGGATCACGCTCAACAGCACCCACGTGGACATCGGGGAACAGCGCCCCTTCAGCAGCTACATTGAAATGCCAGATTTCTCCGAGGAAATAAAGAGGCTTGCCCGGCAGAACGGCACGTACTACAACACCAGCCAGAGCTTCAACGGCGAATTACATGTCAACGAAGCCATCTACGTAAACGGGCACATCAACTTCAACAGCAGCAAATTCTCCGGCATCGGGACCATATTCGCCACGGACAACATCAACTTCAACAACTCGGTCGCATACGAGGGTCCGGGTACAGATTCCATTTGCATATACTCGCAGAACGGCAACATCCACTTCAACAACTCCGGAGCGGTCATCCGCGGCACCATATATGCGCCGAACGGAACTGTCGTTCTCAACAACGGCCTGCACACGATATACGGAAGGATAATCGCCCAAAAATCATCTTCAACGGAGGCATAGAAGTCATCAGTTCGCCGGGAGACCTTGTTTTCATGGAAGCCTTCGACAATGGCATCAGGCTGGTACGATAGATGCCGGACCCATGTGTCTGCAAAGACCCGTTCAGGATTCCTGGCAGGTCCCCTCTCTCATCGGAACTTCATGCATCATCCCAGATCCGATGTGCAATTCGGGCACCTTACTGCTTCCTTGTGGATAGCCGTACGGCAGTACGGGCATTCCTTTGTCGACACAGGCGCCGGTTCCGGCTTTTTCCTGAACCTGTTTATCTGCCTGATGAATATGAATATGACGAGCGATATGATCAGAAAGTCAAGTACATTAGTCAGGAACAGGCCATAGTTGAAAGTGGACGCACCTGCTTCCTGGGCGGCAGCAAGTGTATCATATTTATTGCCGTCAAGGGCAATAAACAGGTTTTCGAAGCTCAGTTGGCCGCGTCTTGTGATAAATGTCAGCAGCGGCATAATAATGTCATTTACCAGCGATGTCACTATCTTTCCGAATGCACCGCCGATTATGACACCGACCGCAAGGTCGATGACATTCCCTTTCACGGCGAAATCCCTGAATTCCTTGAAAAATTTCATCATGAACCCTCCCAATGTTTTTGCCGGCAGAGGCCGTCCACGGCCGGTTACTCAACAGGCATGCATTTCCCGGTTTCAGGTACAGGACGGGATCATCTGCAAGGAAGCAACACGTAATGCATTAAATCAATATCCGCGCAAATTTAAGCTTCCCTGCCTGTATTATGTCCCCGTTATCCAGTCCCACCGCGTACATGTCAGTGAGCTTTCTTCCGTTTATCCTCACAGCGCCCTGTGATATCAGCCTTCTTGCCTCGCTTTTGCTGCTGCAGAAGCCCAGTTTCACCAAAAGATCCGCCATATCGACGCTGCTTTCTGAAAACAGTTTATCGTCAAGCCTGTACTCCATAATGTCATCAGGTATACCTTTCTTTTGGAATACTGAAACGAAGTTTTGCTCCGCCCGGACAGCTTCCCGGTCTCCATGATATAATTTCGTTATCTCTAAGGCAAGTTTCATTTTGAGGTCCCTGGGATTTACCTCGTTATTCCTCATGGCTCTTTCCATTTCGTCTATCTCGTCAGGATGGACATCCGTCACAAGCCTGAAGTATTTTACTATAAGCTGGTCCGGTATCGACATGACCTTGCCGTACATATTGGGAGCTTCTTCATTTATGCCGATGTAATTCCCCAGGCTCTTGCTCATTTTATCCACACCGTCGGTCCCTTCCAGCACAGGCATGAACAAAGCCACCTGGCTTTTCTGCCCGAAATCCTTCTGGAGCTTTCTGCCCATCAGTATGTTAAACCTTTGCTCCGTCGCTCCAAGCTCGACATCCGCTTTTACCACAACCGAATCATAGCCCTGCATCAGGGGATACAGGAATTCATGGATGGCTATCGGTTCGTTTGTCTCAAATCGGGCACGGAAATCTTCACGTTCCAGCATCCTTGCGACGGTGTACCTTGAGGCCAGGTTTATCACATCAGCCAGGTTCAGCTTTGAAAGCCATTCACTGTTGAAGCGCAGTTCGGTCTTATCCCTGTCCAGTACTTTGTAAATCTGCTCTTCATATGTCCTGGCGTTTTCCATCACTTTATCACGGCTAAGCTGCCTTCGCGTACGCGATTTGCCTGTGGGATCCCCGATCATCCCGGTAAAGTCGCCGATGATGATCACGGCCCTGTGCCCGAGATCCTGGAACTGTCTTATCTTCCTCAGCACTACCGTATGCCCGAGATGGATGTCAGGCGCCGTCGGGTCCAGGCCCAGCTTGACTGTCAGCGGCCTGTCTGTTTCCTGCGATCTGCGCAGCTTCTCTTCAAGCTCTCCCGTTTCGATTATCTCTTCGGCCCCTTTGCTGATAATTTTGATCTGTTCTTCGACAGGTAACATAAAATCACCCTTTCGCTTTTTATTTTGTTGTTTTTATATGGTATGTTGTGTCAATACAAAGCACCTCAAAAAAACCACTTTTCTTTTGCCAGTGCCTTCCGGCTCTGCCGGCCGGTAAAACCGGCGCGGCATAAACTAAAAAAGCCCTCGCCCCCTGATTGCTGTCAGAGGACGAGAGCTCACGCTTCGTGGTACCACCCTGTTTCATCGATACCTTACGATACCGACCTTATTATGGACGTGTGCTGTACTGCAGCCGCAGGCATGCAGAACAAGATCCAGTCACATTATCCACTAGCGCTGTAACGGTCGCAGGCTTCCGGCACAGCCTACTCATACATGGTTTAAATGTATTTTCAGCCTGCAGCTCCGGAGATGTATTCAGAATAAGTCTCCCCGCCCCTCTCACCGCCCGGGAACTCTCTGTCGGGATCCATTATTCCTACTCCTTCTCCGTCATCGCTTTTGATCGGATATTCATATGTATTAGCTGCGTTTTGTCATTGCAAACCGCATTTTTGTCATTATACTCACTTATTATCCGGATTGTCAACGAATTTTTCAAATTGCACTTTTGTCCGGATCTGTCAGCCTGGCTGCTTTGCTTGCGGGCGCCTGCAGGATCGACATCACCGGCTATTCGCCTATTATCTTGACCAATACGCGCTTTTCGCGTCTGCCATCGAATTCGCCGTAAAATATCTGCTCCCAGGTCCCGAAATCAAGTTTCCCGTTTGTTATGGCAGCCACTACTTCACGGCCCATGATCTGCCTCTTCAGATGGGCATCAGCATTGTCCTCGAAACCGTTGTGTTCATACTGGCTGTACGGTTTCTCCGGCGCAAGCTTTTCCAGCCACACCTCAAAGTCGTGGTGGAGCCCGGGCTCGTCATCGTTGACGAATACGCTGGCAGTGATGTTCATTGCATTGACCAGCACGAGCCCTTCCTTTATCCCGCTTTCATCGATGCACTGCTGGACCTGCTGCGTTATATTTATGTAGGCCCTTCTGGTAGGCGTATTGAAATAAAGCACTTTTCGGTATGACTTCACATGGATCTCCTCCGTATTTAATACTTATTGCTTAAAGCGGTCTGCACGGGCCTGATCACCCGGATGACCTGTAACCGGCACTGCCGGCGGCAGACCCGTTTATCTCACCGCATACTCATGCAGCAGCTTCTGCCTCAGGTCCCACAGCGGCTGCGACAGGTCCACGTAATACCTGTGCGGGTTCTCGAATCTCTTTACTTCCTCCCACAGCGTGTCGACCTGTTCGCGGCAGTAATTCCTTATCGTGTTCAGGTCAGGGGATTCATAGACGCATCTTCCCTTATCGAATATCTTCACCATAAGCTTCCTGGCGCGGAAATTGGCAACAGTCTTCCTTTTCCACGTATATTCCGGGTCGAATATTTCATACGGCTCGTTGTCGTCGATCACTTCGTCGTGCAGCGTGATCACATCCGCCACCGCCTTTCCGGTCTCCCTGTCGTAAAGCCTCCATACCTGCTTGAAACCGGGTGTAGTGACCTTCTCCACGTTCTCGCTCACTTTTATCTTCGGTATGATCCTGCCGTCCTCTTCGATGGCGACAAGCTTGTATACACCGCCGAATACCGGTTCCGACCTGGATGTGATGAGCCTTTCCCCTACACCGAAGGAATCGACGCAGGCGCCCTGGCTCAGGATGTCCCTGATTATATACTCGTCGAGGGAATTGGAAGCAACGATGGCGCAGTCCGGGAATCCGGCCTCATCCAGCATCTTCCTGGCCTTCCGTGAAAGGTAGGTTATATCCCCCGAATCTATCCTGATGCCCTTCGGCCTGAAGCCCCTGGGCACGACTTCTTCCCTGAAGACCCTTATCGCATTGGGGACCCCGGATTTCAGCACGTTATATGTGTCCACGAGCAATGTGCAGTTTGAAGGATAGATACGTGCATATGCCCTGAACGCCTCAAGCTCCGACGGGAACATCTGTATCCAGCTGTGCGCCATCGTGCCGAGCGCCGGGATGCCGTATTCCCTGTCGGCTATGGTACATGCCGTGCCGACACAGCCTCCTATGTATGCTGCCCTGGCGCCATATACCGCACCGTTGTATCCCTGGGCCCGCCTCGAACCAAACTCCATCACCGGCCGTCCCTGTGCGGCGGTAACTATCCTGTTGGCCTTTGTCGCGATCAGGCTCTGGTGGTTTATAGACAGCAGCAGCATCGTTTCGATGAACTGCGCCTGCATCACCGGCCCCCTGACCGTAACGATAGGTTCATACGGGAAAATGGGTGTCCCTTCAGGGATAGCCCATACGTCACATTCGAACCTGAAATTTTTCAGGTATTCGAGGAATTCTTCCGAGAACTGGTTCTTGCTTCTCAGGTATTCTATGTCTTCCTCGTCGAACCTGAGTTCCTTTATATACTGAATGAACTGCTCAAGGCCGGCCATTATGGCAAAACCGCCGTCATCAGGCACTCTTCTGAAAAACATATCGAAGTATGCCGTCCTGTCTTTCAGCCCGCTCAGAAGATAGCCGTTCGCCATCGTCAGTTCGTAAAAGTCCGTCAGCATCGTAAGATTGTTGCTGTCCAATAATAACACCTCCAAAAGCTTGTAAGGCCATGGATACACATGATACTTAATTTGCCATATCCAGCCTCATCTTATAGTCGTCCATTACAAAACCGCTTCCTATATCCGTTACGATATCTTCGACGATCCTGAAGCCTAACTTCTGATATATCCTGATAGAAGTTTCATTATACTTGTTCACTGTCAGCCAGATATGATCCAGCCCGGACTCTTCGGCTATCGACTTTATTCTGTCCAGCATTATCCTGGATATGCCCCGCCCCCTGCTGTTCTTCTCAAGGTAGAATTTGCTCAGGAACAGCGCCCTTTTGTCCGTTTCCGGCCTGACAGCAAAATAGCCGACAGGCTTCACGCCGTCATATACGATGAAATACCTGTAATTATTCACTGTTATGTCATTCATGATGCTATCGGCACTCTGGAACTTCGACAGCATGTATTCCACCTGGCCGGCGCCGATTATAGGAGTATAATGCTCTGTCCATATCTCCCTTGCCAGTTCTGCCAGCTCATATGCTTTTTCGCTGTCGTTCCCGCTTAGTTCGATAAGCCTTATCCCTTCCATAACAATGCCCCTTTGCTCCGTTTTGCCGTACTGCAGGCTCAAATCTATGATATTCATAACACTTTACAGCAAAACAGTCAATATAAAACGAACCAGGGACGGATCCGCCATCCGTCCCCGACTTCTTTTTATATCCCTTCCTGCCTTATCAGCCTGCTTCCTCCCCGCCGTTCAGGAATCTGAACTGCGACATATACAGGTTATAGTACTGGCCCCTGAGCCTGATCAGTTCCTCATGGGTGCCTGATTCGACTATCCCGCCGTCTTCCACGACCATTATCCTGTCGGCATTGCGTATCGTGGACAGCCTGTGGGCAATGACGAAAGATGTCCTTCCCTCGAGCAGTTTCCTTATGCCCTGCTGTACAAGCCTCTCAGTATGCGTATCGATACTTGCCGTAGCTTCGTCAAGTATCAGTATGCGCGGGTTGGCCAAAAGCGCCCTGGCGAATGCTATCAATTGCCGCTGTCCCGCCGACAGCCTCGTGCCGCGCTCATTCACCTCTGTCTGGTATCCCTTTTCCAGTTTCATTATAAAGTCATGGGCCGACACGGCTTTCGCGGCCTCGATTACCTCCTCGTCGGTGGCATCCAGCTTACCATACCGGATGTTCTCCATGATAGAGGCGGAGAACAGGAAGGTATCCTGCGGCATCATGCCTATCTGGCTTCTCAGGCTTTCCTGCGTCACATCGTTCACATTGTGGCCGTCGATCAGCACTTCTCCCGATGTGACTTCATAAAACCTGCATATCAGGTTGACAATCGTCGTCTTGCCGGCACCGGTCGAACCCACCAGCGCTATCGTCTGCCCTGCCGGCACATCGAAGCTGACATCCTTAAGGACCTCCTGTCCCTCGTCATACCCAAATGTCACGTTCCTGAAAGAAACATTCCCCTTTATCTCCGGCAGCGGTTTTGCATCCGGCCTGTCCTTGATGTCCGGTTCAATATCGAGTATCTCGAATATCCTCTCAGCACCGGCCATATTGGTGACAAGCTGGTTGTAAAAATTGCTTATGTTCATTATCGGCTGCCAGAACATCGACACATAGCTGGTGAACGCCACAAGCAGCCCCGGCGTGATGTTGCCGGTTTCGATCATTCTCGATCCGAACCAGAAAACCAGTATGGTCCCTATTCCCCACGACATTTCAGTTGTAGGCCAGAAGAAATCATTTATCCTGACGGCCCTGACGAATGAATCCCTCCATTCGTTGCAAAGCTGAAGGAACGTCGACGATGTCTCCTGCTCCGCCGCAAAGCTCTGTACCACCCTTATGCCTGAGAAGTCCTCATGAGTGAACGCATTTAGGTTCGACGACTTCTTCCTGTTTATCTGCCACCTCTTTCTTGAAGTGGTCGAAATGAAGAAAAAGACGACAAGCATGAAAGGCAGCGTTATGAGTGCCACGAGTCCCAGCCTGTAGTTCATCAGCATCATTATGACGACCACTGCGATTATCTTCACAAGCTCGGGTATAAGGCTCGTGACGCTGTTGGCAAAAACGTCGTTCAGCGAGTTCACATCGCCGATGATCCTTGAGAGGATCTTGCCTGTGGGCCTGCTGTCGAAAAACGAGAATGACAGCTTCTGTATGTGCGAATAAAGCTGCTGCCTTATCGTCAGTATAATGTTGTTCGATACCCTGCCCATTATCAGCATCCGGAGGCGCGAACACACAACCGCGACTACGTTGACGATCACCATGATACCGCCGATAACGAACAGGTTTTTCCAGTCGCCCTCGGCTATATATTTGTCGATCCCCAGTTTCATCAGCTGTGGGTTGAACAGTTCCACCACGATGACAGCCGCCATCAGGAGCAGTGTTTTTATGACCTCTCCCGTATACGGCCTGAGGTATGTCAGCAGCCTCTTTATTATCGTGATATTCAGGCTCTCCCTGAGTTCTTCGTCTTCCCTTACGATGTTTATCGGCATTATACCACCTCTTTTTCCAGCGCTTCCACGTAATCGCGGTACTGCTCGCGGTATGTTTCATAATACCGGCCCCGCAGCCTGAGGAGTTCATCATGGGTACCCCTCTCCACGATCCTGCCGTTTTCGAAATAAAGTATCTCGTCCGCGTTTTTGACGGCCGATATCCTGTGGGCAATGATGAAGCATGTAAATCCTTTTCTGCGCTCCATCGCCCGCTGTATGGCGTACTCGGTTTCCATGTCCAGTGCTGAAGTCGAGTCGTCCAGTATCAGTACCTTTGCATTCCTTACAAGGGCTCTCGCTATCGATATCCTCTGCTTCTGGCCGCCAGACAGCCCGATGCCCCTCTCTCCTATCACGGTCTGGTAGCCTTCGGGCATCTGGGACACGAACTCATCGACCATCGCGTCCCTGCAGGCCGCCATGAACACTTCGTCGGACACCTCTCCGGCGCCGAATTTTATATTCGACTCGATGGTATCCGAGAAGAGGAAAGTATCCTGCATCACGACCGATACGTTCCTTCTGAGCGTCGCAAGGTCCATTTCCCTTACATCGATGCCGTCGAAATACACACTGCCCGATGTACAGTCGTAATATCTGCCGATAAGGTTGATCAGCGTGGTTTTACCGGCTCCCGTCATGCCCATTATCGCTATGGTGCTGCCGGGTCTGGCATCAATGTTTATATTTTTCAGCACGCTGACCCCGTCATACTCGAAGCACACATCCCTGAACACCACGTGCCCTTCCGTCTTCTCCGGCACTTTTGGATTGGGGCAGTTCTTTATGTCCGGCTCTTCGCCGAACAGTCTGTCGATCTTCTTTACTGACGCGATGCACTGGGCAAGTACGCTTGTCAGCCACCCCATCATCCTGAGCGGCCATATCAGCATCCAGATATAGTTGCTGAAGGCTACCAGCGTACCAAGCGACATCTCTTCGCCGATGACGAAGTACCCGCCTGCGGTGATGACGAGCACGGACACGAGGTTGGACAGGAATTCGATGAGCGGGTTGTAATTCGCCATGGATTTTACGAGGTCGTAATTGATCCTGTAATTCTCTTCGTTCTTTTTCAGGAATTTGAGTATCTCGTGTTTTTCCCTTCCAAAGGCCTTGACCACCCTTACACCGGCAATGTTCTCCTGTGCGGTCATATTGAGCGCCGCCCTCTGGTCGCTGATCCTCTCGTATTGCTTCCCCACCTGCTTTTCAAGCCTGAACACCACATATTCTATCAGCGGCATCGTCACAAGGCTGATCAGCGCCAGCTTCCAGCTGATCGTGAACAGGATCACCGCAGCGACGCCAAAATAGATGATCTGCTCAAGGAACAGCATAAAGCCGTAGCAGATGGCGCTCATAATATTGTCGGTGTCTTCCTTTATCCTGGACATCAGCTCTCCTGTGTTGTTCCTGTCAAAGAACGCGAAAGAAAGCCCCTGTATGTGGTCGAAGAGCTTTTTCCGCAGATCCACTATCACCTTTGAACTGGACAGGTCAAACATGTATTCCTTGATATACCCGAGCACCGCACGGCCGAATGTGATCACGGCCAGGGCCAGCAGGGCTGTCCTCAGGTATGCCAGTTCCCCGCCGAGTACCACCCTGTCGATGATCGATCCGACATAATAAGGATTGTACATGTCAAGCACTATGGCTGCCACCAGTGCTATGAACCCGAGTGTGTATGTTGCCCATTGCCTGGCTATCAGTTTCAGCAAACGTTTCAATCAAATTCCCCCTTTAGCTTTGCGGTCACCAACTATTCCCCCGACTTGCAGTTTACGTTTGGGGTCAGCTCTGCCATTTCATCACTGCCTTGTTTCAAGGATCCCGCCGCAGCCTGCCGCCCCCTGCTTGCAGATGGCCGGCCGCCTGCCTTGCTGACTAAAACTTCCATATGTCCGATACCCTTCCTGCCGTGCTTCACAGAACTGACGAACCGGAACCGGCCGCATCAGAAATGAAAAAGGCCGCAACTTGCGCCGCAGCCCTGGAATATTAAAGGCCGCGGAGATAACCCCACGGCCTGCTGTTTCCTGAAATGCTGAACTTTCAGAAAGTGCTTCCGGGCAAGGCAGGGTTATCTGATGTCATTCTGATTCTTATATTGAGTTTCGCTCTGTTTGCTGCATTGATTACGATCCTGGTGAATATTACTGACATCGTCCTGCCTCCTTCCTTTCTGTTTTGAATCGCTGATATCGATATATCACATAAAGATATGTTAAATCAAAAACGATTTACAGTCAAGAAGAAATTTACATTTTCCTGCCGCCTTTTATGACCTTTATATCGATTTCGTGCCTGTCGAACTTCCCGGACAGTTCATCCACTTTCTTTTCCAGTATCCCAAGGCGTCCATATGTCTGCACGTAACCGTCGGACAGGGCCTGTGCACTGCTGTCGAGCTTATTTCCAAGCCTCGCCGGATCTTTCCTCAGGCCTGAAACATCGCCTTTCAGTACCAAGACACCTTCCTGATACATCGATCCTCAGGCCCCTGATATCTTTTCCCACCCTGTCAAAGCGGCTGGAAAACTCGTTATGTATCCTGGTCAGCAGTTCGAATATTATATCCTCCATATCGGCTCATCCCGCCCCTATTACCTGTTCCGGTTCCTTCTCCGGCTGTTTCATCCTCTCCTCCTGCTCTTTTTTCAGCCTCGCCTGCTTCTTGTCATATTCCCTTTCCATCTCCATTATCTTTTCATAAGTGCTGTTGTTGATCACGCCCGTCACATATAACTTATTCTCCTTCTGGAACTCCATGACGGCCTTTTTCAGTGAACTGCCGAATATCCCGTCCTCCCAGCCATGGTAATACCCCAGCTTTTTCAGCGCCCTTTCAACGGCCAGGACGTCTGACCCCACGTCGCCGTCCTTCATCGGGTAAAACGGCCTGTTCTCATGTACTATCGTGACGAGTGTATCGTGCGGTACAAGTTTGTACAGTTCCCGTGCTTCACTGTTGCGCATCCTGATGCATCCCTGGGAGTTGTTGTACCTGCCGACGGCCCATGGCTCCGTGGTCCCGTGTATCCCGTACTTCCCCCATGGCACGTTGAAGCCAAGCCATGCTCCCCCGAAGCCTTCCCCCCACGTATCCTTGCTAATGATCTTCCATGTCCCCAGCGGCGAAGGTGAACTTGGCTTTCCGCCGGACACCTCATACATTTTCACCAGTTCACCGTCCCTGTACACATACATGAGCTTCTCATCGAGGTCTACAAAAAGGTGCCATCCTTTCGGGCTGACATCATGTTTCGTCTCCTTCGGCTTTTCTTCTTCATATACTGAACCGGCTTCCTCCCGAATGCCGCCATCGCCTGCCTGGGATGCAGAGCCGGCGTCTTCATGCGGCCTGGGGTCTTCAGTCTTTTGTCCGGCCCCGGTGCCGGTATCGCTGTCGGTGTACTCCTGCACTGATTCACCAAATACATCTCCCTGCTGCTCCGACACCTGCAGCCATTCCGGTCCATTCTGCCGCCCCGGCGATCCGCAGCTGCAGCCGGCATGCCCGTTCGCGCCGGCGGTTCCCTGTCCGTTCTCCAAAAATGCATACCCTCCATCCCTTGCAAGATATACGGACACCGAATCGGGCATATTTAAAAATACATAGAGGATTATCGCCATGGCAAGCATGGCGTACAGGACAAAATCCAGAACTTTCACGGACATGACAGGCACCACCTGCTGCATGAATGCACTATTACAATAATATGCTGATCCGGGAATAATACAACCGGATTTCACCTGCAGTGTTCCGGCTTTCCAATATTACCGGTTGTTTACCAAATCGTTAAAATATCTTTAAATTACAGGTAAATGCGCAACTTTTGCAGAATAAATAAGTCGAAAGATATGTCGAAACATATGGTAAAAAGTATAAAAATCTGCATGAGGTAAGGAGCCGATGATGAAGAGATTACTTAACAGAACCGCAACATTATTGCTGATGGTCGCGATGTTTTTGACCCTTGCTTCCGCGAATGTCTGCGCATATGATCCTGTTGCCGCAGACGCACCCGCTGCTGAAGCAAAGGTCACGGAAGCAGCCCTGAAAAACGCTGCAGTTCTGCATGCAAATACGATTTTGGCCAATAACACCGGCTCAAAAAGCATTGCAGCCCAATCCTCACAGGTCAGCGCAAAAAAGGAGATGCGTGGTTTATGGGTTGCAACGGTTGTCAATATCGACTATCCGTCCAAACCCACGACTGATCCGGAAGTCCTGAAAAAAGAAGCGATCGAGATACTGGACATGGCGAAGAACACCGGCCTCAATGCGGTATTCCTGCAGGTCCGGCCTACAGCAGACGCATTTTATAAATCGAAAATATTCCCATGGTCCAAATTTCTGACAGGCACCCAGGGAAAAGCTCCGGACAACGGTTTCGACCCACTGGCATTCTGGATCGAGGAAGCCCATGCCCGCGGCATTGAACTGCATGCATGGATCAACCCGTTCCGCATAACCAAAAAAACTGCATCCGAAGCCAAACCTACCATCAGTTCGCTTCATTCGAGCCATCCCGCACGCAAAAACCCGGGCTGGGTAGTGCAATACTCGGACGGCAACCTGTATTTCGATCCCGGGATCCCCGAAGTGCGCAAACTCATTATGGACGGCATCATGGAACTGGTGAACAACTATGACATCGACGGGATCCATTTCGACGATTACTTCTATCCCGGAAGGGATTTCAACGACTCCAGAACCTATGCAGCCTACGGGAAAGGTTTCAAAAACATAGGCGACTGGAGAAGGGACAACATAAACAAGCTCGTCTCCGATGTATATAAAGCCGTAAAGTCATCAGGAAAGGACGTCCGCTTCGGCATAAGCCCGTTCGGCATATGGGCGAATAAGAAAAACAACTCACTGGGAAGCGATACCAACGGACTTGAGACATATTACGACCACTTTGCCGATTCAAGGAAATGGGTGAAGGACGGCATCGTCGATTACATATGTCCGCAACTGTACTGGAACATCGGATACAAAGTCGCAGACTACAGCAAGCTGCTCACGTGGTGGAAGGATGTCGTAAGCGGGACCTCAGTGGACCTGTACATCGGCCATGCTGCATACAAGACCGGCAATACCGACAAAAACAGCCCATGGTACGGTGTCGCGGAAATAGAAAGGCAGCTGCTGCTCAACAGGAATTATCCCGAGGTCAAAGGCAGCCTGTTCTACAACTATACATCACTGGCCAAAAGCCCTGCCCTGAGGGCTCTTATCAAGGGAGTCTACGACAGGCTCGACGGCAAGACCACGGAAGCAAAGCTGAAGGTTTCATGGCCGTCCAAAGATATAACCACAAGCTATACACAGTATTATCTGACCGGCTCGTCTGATCCGTCAAAACCGTTATATATCAACGGAAAGCTGGTCGAATCCCGTTCGCCTAAAGGATATTTCGGGGTGCTGGTCGAACTTGGAAAAGGTGCCAACACGTTCACGTTCACGCAGGAAGGCGCATACGTCACACGCACCATCACCAGGTCCGCCGGCTCCTCTTCAGCGTCAAAGATGAGCAAGGCGGAAATAATCGCGTCGTCTGTGTTCCCGCAGTCCCAGGAATACAGGATGCCCGGCGAAAAAATCACGCTGTCATGCCAGGCTCCTGCCGGGGCTAAAGTCACTGTCAAAATCGGCGGCAAGACCTACAATATGACTACGGCCTCAAAAAGCGGCGGGCTTTACAAAGCTACATTCACCTATACCTATACGATACCGTCCTATACCGGGTCACCGCGCGTCATCGATCTCGGGGCGCCGGTATACACGATGAACTACAACGGCACAGTCAAATCGGTCACAGCACCGGGGAAAGTGGGCGTAATAATGCAGGGAGCCCCGTTCTATGCTGAAGTCAAAAACGAGGACATCGACACGTTTGAAACGCCCAACTCGTCCAACGGCGCTGCATATGAGCTCCGCAAGGGAATGGTGGATTATCTGACCGGCATGACAGGCGACTATGCACGCCTGGCTTCCGGCCTTTGGGTCAGAAAAACCAGCATATCCACGTATACTTCAAAAACAGCACTGAGCCCGAAGATCACTTCAGCCGTATACAAGACAGGAGAGAAATGGGACACGCTGAAGCTGACATACCAGTCATCGCTTGCAGCCACTGCTTCATTTGACGGTTCGAAGCTGAAAGTGAACATATCCGCCGCGGCTTCAGGCGTTATCCCGTCCCTGCCGTCGGGTGCGCCCTTCTCAACGGCGACGTTCACAAAGAACGGCCACATCGGCCAGTATGTGCTTACATTGAAACCAGGAGCTAAAATAGAAGGGTATTATATCGAGAAAGTGTCGGACGGCATCATCGTCCACATAAAACGGCCCGTAAAGGCGTCATCGGGAGACAGGCCGCTTGAAGGCATCACCATCATGCTGGATCCGGGCCACGGAGGCAGCGACACGGGTGCCACCGGTCCCCTGGGAACGGAATACCCCGAGAAGAAGATCAACCTTGAAAACGCGCTGCTTCTGAAGGAAGAGCTTGAGAAGCGCGGAGCGAAAGTCCTCATGACCAGGACGACGGACGTATATGTCTCTCTCTCCGACAGGCTGACAGCTTCAAGGAACGCAAAACCTGACATGTTCCTTTCGATACACGCCAACAGCATGGCAGAAAACGTTGATATTTCACAGATAGAAGGATTTTCGGCACATTACAAGGAAGCCATCGCCAAATCCCTGTCGCAGGCACTCTGCAATGCAGCCGCTGCAGCCGGCCGCAAAAACAGGGGCATCAAGTGGGCGAATTTCTACGTCGTGCGCGGCACATGGGCACCGTCCATGCTGATAGAAGTGGGCTTCGTGCCAAACCCGAAAGAGTTCGAAATACTGACCAATGAAGTTGAGCAGAAATACCTTGCCACGAAACTGGCCGACGCAATCGTGGAGTACTTCTCCGGCAAGCGCTGAGAGCCCAGCCAGATCGCCGGCCCTGTATCCGCAAGCCGGAACAGCTTCTGACTGCAGGACCGGAAGGAATCAGGAAACTGTCCTGAAAACAGAAAGGCGCCTGTCCCTGGAAAGGGGCAGGCGTTTTAATGTCCGGAAGACAGGTGTTTTCTCCAGGAAAGTGCCCTTTCTTCGCATATATAAGATGAGTTCACGTATTTGAGACCAGATCTTCAATCATCCATCACTTAATTGAAAAAATTGGCACAAAGTATTGACTTGTTGTTCTAAATGCTATATAGTTAATTACACAAGTAATTAACCACTTAACCAGCGAACGGGAGGTGGCAGATTGAAGCTGGACTTCAGCAATGAAAAATCGATATACCTGCAAATCGCTGAAAGCATCGAGGACGACATCATAAGAGGAGTTATCGAAGAAGAGACCCAGGTACCGTCCACTAACCAGATGGCTGTAATATACAAGATCAACCCCGCCACAGCAGGCAAAGGCATCAGCCTGCTCGTCGACAAAGGCATCCTGTATAAAAGGAGAGGAATAGGGATGTTCGTTGCCGCAGGCGCCAGGAAAAAGATCCTGGAGGAACGGAAAAGCAGCTTCTACAGCAACTACATCCTCACGCTGCTGGAAGAAGCAAGGAAACTCGGGATCGGAACCGACGAGATAATCGACATGATACGGAAAGGAGAGATTTCGCATGAATGACCGGAATGGGAATATATTGATCGAAACCAGTTCGCTGACCAAGCGCTACGGTAAAATAACCGCTCTGAAAAATTTCTCCGTGACACTTGAGGGCAACAAGATCTATGGATTGCTCGGCCGCAACGGCGCGGGCAAAACAACGCTGCAGGACATAATCACCTCAAGGAGATTCGCAGACAGTGGAAATGTCAGGCTTTTCGGGCAGGACGCAAGGGATAACCAGCAGGTACTGCCCCTTGTCTGCTATATACCGGAAAAAAACTATTTCATACCTACCATGAGAGTATCTGAAATACTGGATGCATCTGCACTGTTCTTCGACAACTTCGACATGGAGTACGCAGACCTGCTTTGTACGAAATTCAAACTTGACAAAAGAAAAAATATAAGGCACTCTCCAGGGGGTTCGAGTCGATACTCCGCATCGTCATTGGCCTTGCCTCGAGGGCCCCGCTGACCATATTCGACGAACCTGTCCTTGGTCTTGATGCAGCAGTCAGGGATCTTTTCTACAGGGAACTGCTCGAGGACTATTCTAACAACCCGCGGACTTTCATTATTTCCACTCACCTGATAGAAGAATCGGCAGACGTCTTCGAAGAGGTCCTGATAATCAAGGAAGGGGAACTCATATGCCGGCACGGTGTCACTGAACTTAAGGAAATGGCCTTTTACATTTCAGGCAGGCCGGGGGATGTGGATGCGGCGGCCGGCGGTCTCAACGTGATCCACAGCGAGATGGTCGGAAACGTCAAGGTATCCGCAGTTTTCGGTACGACAGCCGATGTGGCAAAAGAAAGGTCCAGGTATTATAACGTGGATGTTTCGCCGGTACCGGTGCAAAAGCTGTTCATCTTTCTTACCGGCAACGGCAGCGAATTTTGCGAAAGCAACAGGGAGGGATTACAATGAACAGGATCTCGAAATGTTTTCGCTTCCGGCTCAGGAACGCGATGAAAAGCACACTGGGGTTCGTGCTGATATACACGGCGGCATGTTATGTCCTCATCCCCGCGTTATTGCATGGCGCCTTCGGAAGAGACAAAACGACCAGCGGGACATACAACTCGGCTTTTTTCATCGGAGCCGCCCTGTTTGCGTTCGCATATGTCATATCCGATTACAGGGCCACCTTCAACTACCTCTTGATAAACGGCAATACGAGAAAAACCATATTTATCTCAAACATGGCGGAAAACGCCGTCCTGTCGGTTATCCTTGCAGTATTGACGTACCTGTCTGCCTTTGCCGACGAGTTTGTCACTAAAAACATCCTTGGCGGCACCAAGGAAACTGTACGGATCCTCCAGTTCATCTACCCGGATACACCTCGGGCGCTGGCATTGCCCTATGCGGTCGCGTTTTTCCTGCTGCTGACTTCATTCTCGATGCTGTACGGGTCCCTTGCTTACAAGTTCGGCAAGTTTTTCACGACGGCCTTCTGGGTCAGCTTCGGCGTCGTAATCGCGGGATTGCCGGTATCAAGCAATCATTCCGGGATAACGATAGCATCCATTATCAGTTATTACATGTGGCTGGATCATCCGCAGGGCATACTGCTGGCTCCCGTGAATTTCATACTGACCGCCCTTGTATTCACTGCCGCCGCTTACCTGGCAGTACGGCGCCAGCCGCAGACCGCGCCTGTACAATGACCACACGGGCTGCATGCTTCCGGAATGAACTTCAGGTGTCACTGCACGGTACGTTATCGTATGCTTTATTGCATGCGGGTCCTGTGCAGTGCCTCCACTGTTTTCAGGCAGAACGATATCGCGGCATCGATCGCAGCTTTTTCCGTGGCCTCGTCCGAAAAGGGCGTGGATCCTCCGATAACCGCCAGGACCGCGCCCGTAAGCACAGGCCTGCCCCCTTCTTTGATAAACTGGTGGCTGTAGATCTGTCCAAGCGTGAACAATATACTGGTCTCCATCTCTGAGGCCAGTACTCCGCTATCTTTCAGGATCTGCATGTATTCCTCGTTCTCACGGCGCTTCGGGCCCACAAGCATCTCTCTTGCATACAGCGAATCCTTCGAATGTACGACCCCGAAGAATACTTCATACGGAAGGACATTATCCTGTCCCCCGGCCGCCTTCACGATATCCGCCCAGGCGTCATGCGCTGCGACCAGGAACTCCAGTGAAGGAACCGCAGGCATTTCTGCAGGAAGATACCTGCCTGAAGCCGATTCATCCTTCACGCTGCCCGTCGGCACAACGACGGAACCCGCCGGTACCCGCTCCGGCTGCATCGATCCCGAAGTTCCGATCCTGATCAGGTTCCGGGCCCCGAGGTTTATCAGTTCATTTATGATTATATCGGCGCTTGGCGCACCCATGCCGGTGGATAACACGGCCATGTCGACATCCCCTGCCCCGGTTCCCATCCTGCCCAGATATAGGTTATGGTTCCTGGGATGCTTTTTCACGGTGACATCCTTCCACATCGATGCGATCTTCTCAGCCCGTCCATCGGAACCCGGCAGCAGGACATACCTCCCGTATCCGTTGTTTCCTTCGAAGTCTCCTCTTTCAGCATTGATATGGAATGGTACGAACCCCTCCATACGATCCTCCGTCCTTTCTTTCAGCAAGATACCGGTTCATCCGGACGTTCCCGGAAATGTCCACAGGCCTCACGTCACATAGCCGTCGCAGCGCGCATTCCGCCGTCACAGGACATCCCGCGAATAAACGAAAATATCGTTTCGCCTGGTCCAGCCCATTGCATTCCAGAACGCATTGCCCGGCTCATTGTCAGGAAATACGAAAATGTGGCATTTATCGATCCCTGCGGCCTTAAGCTGTTCAAGGTTCTTCCGCACCAGCATGGCGCCTATCCCTCTTCCCCTGTATTCGGGCATTACCGCTGTATGGTAGATGTAGCCTCTCCTGCCGTCATGGCCGCACAGCGAAGTGGCAACGATCCTGTTGCCGTCCTTGTAGCACCAGCTCATGCCGGGATTCCTCAGAAGGAACCTGAGTATGCCGCTTTCCGAATCGGCGTTGCTGACACCGACCCCGGGCGTATTTTTCCATAGTTTGACCACTTCTGCGTAGTCATCGGGGTGGAGTTCCCTCATACCCGTATCTATATCCAACTGGACCCAGTAGAAGCATTTGCCGTCCGCGATTTTTTCCAGGACGCCTCCGTTGTTCTCTATGACGCGCCTGGAGCCGGTATTGTTTTCATAGCATATTATGAGCGCACGTGGGATGTTTGCTTCGGCCGCCTTTTTGAGAACTTCCCTGAGAAGTATAGTCCCATAGCCTTTCCGCCTTTCGGAAGGCCGTATGCAGTAACCGATATGCCCTCCTTCGCTCCTGAGTTTATCGGTAAGGTATTTTCTGAGCTTGGCCATCCCGACGGGGCGTCCGTCCACAAAAAGCCAGTATACCGTCTGCGGGACAAAGCCGGGCATCAGTCCTATCCCGCGGGACACATCGTTCCACCGGCAGAGCAGAGCCTTGAATTCTTCGGGTCCCGTATTGTACGCAGTATTATGGAAGCCGTTCTCACCAGGGCCGATCTCATGCAGCATTTCAAGCACATCATACCCGTCCTGCACTGAACATTCGCGCAGTTCCGTCCGGGGCGGACAGCCGCCTGATCCGGTCATTACAGATCCGTTGTATGATTCGTTCTTCATGGCAACCTCCGGGTTTTCTGCCTGTTATTCAGTATGATCGCGTTATCCGGGTATTCTGATTCACCGGTTATTCATATAAACCGGTTGTTCGCATTTTCCATGCGTCCGTATTATCCGGGTATTCTCATTATTCTGTGCCGAGCAGCGCGTCCCTGAGTTCCTCCACCGTTCCAACCAGCATCGCAGCGCCGGCCTCCTGGAGTTCCTCACGGCTGCCGTAGCCGAACAGCACTCCTATGCAGTCCAGTCCTGCCCTGCGCGCGCCTGTGACGTCGTGCTCCCGGTCGCCGACCATGACTGCCGCCGAAGGATCATCGATGCCTGCCTTTTCAAGTGCGTACAGGATCACATCGTCCTTTGTGATCCTCGGCCCGTGAAGTTCGGCTCCGCAGACCCAACGGAAGTATTTCCTTATGTCGAAATGCCCGAGTACGACTTCCGCGAACACTTCCGGTTTCGCAGTCGCAACGAGCAGCTGCTTCCCGTGCTCCGCAAGCTCTCCGAGCAGGACGTCCATGCCCTCGATCAGCCGGTTTTCATATATCCCCGTTTTGCTGTAATATTCCCTGTATTTCTCGATCGCCTTCAGCGTCATTTTCTCATCGAAGCCATAGTATTTCGGGAACGATTCCTTAAGCGGCGGTCCGATGAATTTACGCAGTTCGTTCAGATCACCTGCATGTATCCCGAAATGCTCCAGGGCATAAGCCACGGACTTCGTGATACCCTCCGCCGGATCAGTAAGGGTCCCGTCAAGGTCGAACAGGATGTACTCTTTGTGTTTCATCATATTTTCCTTTGCCACGTGTTGGATATTCTGCTGGTTATTATGATCATCTATTATAATACATGATTTCCCTGCTGTCATGATATTGGCCCGTCCTTCCGCCTGAACCGGCGGTCCGTGCTGGAATTATTTCGGATTCTGTGCTAAATAGATGTCGAATTTTGCAGGAACATTGGCATGATTGTCGAAATACTTAAATGCAGGTAAATGTTTATCAGAACAGATAAACCGGCCTGCTGCTCCGATCCTTTGGCAGGTTAAGACAAATGACCGGAACGGTAAGGTGAAGCCATGGATATCATAAAAAACGATTTTTTAAGGATCACCAGACAGCCAGACGGCGTGTATGTCGAAACTTTCAAAAAGGGGCTTTCCATCAGCGATTTCAATATCCTTGTGTCAAATTACCCGGAGATCAGGATCACTAGTTATGCAGCCCTGAGGAATGCCCTGGCGAAGGCTCCGCATCCACCTGTGAAGTTCGGCACAGTGGATGAACGTATCGTGGTCGAACTGACGGACAACGATATGAAAGCATATGTCACACTTCATGTGGACGGGTCCGAACTCACCACGAACAACGGGATCGAGATCATCAAGGAAATATTGCTGAAGCTCCGGGAAAGAGGAGTCGTATTCGGCATAAAGACAGATGTCCTGACGAAGGGGCTTCGGGTCGGGGAGCCGATCCTTGTCGCGGAAGGTATACCCCCGGTAAACGGACAGGATTCTGTCATCAGGATGTTCGAACTGAAGGAACCCAGGCCTGAAATCAGGGAAGACGGCACAACGGACCATTATGAACTCAATATAATCAACAAGGTAAAGGAAGGCGACTGGCTGGGCGAAAGGACAGATCCCACCGAAGGGACGCCGGGTAAAACGGTCAAGGGCGAAGTAGTGCATCAGCTCAGGGGAAAGCTGCTGCCGCTCTATTACGATGAGAAAACAGTCAGGGAGGTCTATGAAAACGGCGTCACCAGGCTTTATGCGAAGGTCAGCGGAGCTGTCCATTATACCGGCGATAAGATAAGCGTCTCAAATCATCTTGAAATATTGCACGACGTCGATTTCAATACGGGAAACATAGATTTTGACGGTTACCTGACCGTGAAGGGATCTGTTGCGGACAACTTTTCGGTGGCAGCGAGGGACGACATCGAGATACTGGGCGAATACGGCGTCGGAAGCGTGAAGGAAGTAGTCAGCCGCGGAGGCAATATTCTCATAAAAGGCGGTATAGCAGGCAAAAACAAGGCCGTCATAAGATCCAACAGGGACCTGTATACCAAGTTCATTTCAGATGCGACGATTATCTGCGACGGCATCGTAAATGTCGGGTTTTACTGTCTGAACAGCAACATAAAAGCGAAGCAGGTCATTGTAGAATCAGGCAAAGGCAAGATCGTGGGCGGAGTGATAGAAGCCGAGCAAAAAGTCGAGGCGGCCTACATCGGTAATGAGCACGAGGTGCGCACCATAATAAAGGTTACGGGCTTCGACCGGAGCAAACTGAAGGAAGAACTCGACAGGCTCAATGAAGAACTGGTCAGGGTCAGGATGGAACTTTCGAAGACTAAACAGCGTTTCGCTGTTTACACGAATTCCTTCGTCAATAACCCGCAGCAAAGAAAAGAATACGAATCCGTCAAGGAACTGTATTTCAGGGCAAAAGAAAAAGTAAGGAATATCGAAAAAGAAATCAGGACGCTGCAAAAATATTTCCGCGTTAAAGGAGACGGCGAGATAAACATCCTTAAAAAAGTCCACCCCAACACCATGATACAGATAAAGGACGAAGTAAGGGAAATCAGAACGCCGCAGGTGGCGCCAAGCTTCTTTTCACAGGACGGCAGTATAAAGCAGATATAAAATCACAGTGGAGGTCGCAGCTTGATGGAATACGGCGAAATATTGAAACAGGTCGAAGAACAGAAAAAGGAAAAAAAGCTGGCAGGCAAGATATTCCGCTATTCAGGCCTTATCCTTGCCGTCGATTATTTTTCGCAAAGGCTGAACTCAGACCAGATATTGTTCGCCGTCTTCGACTTCATAAATGAACTGCTCACGCTTGAAAGTTCATCCCTGTATTGCCTCAGGGACGGTTCCTACCAGCTGGTAAGGGAAAAAGGCAGGAGCATCGGGGTCAAAACCATAAGGCGCAGCAAAAAGCTCGATGACCTTGCCGTTTTCCACGGAGGTCTGCTCAAGGACAGGAATACGATACTCAAGTATTTCGATGAAGATATTTTTGCAAACTGCAATATAGAGATAATAGTCCCCGTTACTGCCGACGACAGGCTCGAGGGATTCATGCTGATCCCCGGCAGGATCTCCGGTTCGTTCGATGAAGACGACCTGATAATCTGCGAAGTCCTGATGAACCTCTGCAACAGCGCGATGAGGAACTATAACTCATACACCGAACTCAGGGCCATCAACCAGAGCCTTGATGAGAAAATATTCAACCTCTTCGCGATCAACCAGTCTTCAAAGGCACTGCTGAGCCAGCTTGACCTGGATTCGCTGTACAGTCTGGCCATCGACGTGTTTTCGGAACTGACCCAGAGTTCGGCAACAGGCTTTGTGCTTTATGATGAAAAAAGCGAAAAATATGTACTCCGGTCATACAGGTTCGTCCTTGAAAACGTGCAATCCCTTGACATAACGCTTGATAAGCGTGATGATGCCGTCATTGATCCGAACAGGATAATCATTGACGTATCAAAAGAATCCAATACTCAATATTTCTGCAATCTTTTCGAAGACGGCCTTAACAGGCTGTCCCCACTGAAGCCGCAATACATCATACTGCTCAACAAGGGAGAGCAGATACTCGGGCTTGTAACACTCGGAGCCACGGTAACAGGCGCTCCGTATAAAAGGAACATCTTCGAGCTGATCGAAAGCCTGGCGTCATCGACCTATATTGCCATTTCCAATGCCAAACATCTCAGGCAGGTGGAGGAGCAGAAAAAAATCATACAGAGCAAGCTGGACAGGCTCATCTCGCTGAACAACCTCGTGAAAAACATCAACAGTTCCATGGATGCCGAAACGCTGATAGATGTCACGATGAACACGCTGACCGTATCTTTCCTCGCGGATAAATGCCTTATCGCAACATATAACAGCGACAGGAACCTGTTCGTTATCAGGAGCAGATACGGCATAAAGGAAGGCATCTCGACCATCGCGCCTTCAGAGGCCTGGAAAAGGGTTTTCAGAGGCAGGACGGCGCTGGCGCTGGAAGATGGAGAACTGACAGAATATTTCGGCAGCTGTTTCAGGGAAAACTTCGGCGACATCACAGGCGCGCTCATCGTGCCGATATACCTCGACAGGGCTGAAACAGAGCTTCTTGGTGTTATCATCACGTTCAGCTTCCTGGAAGGCCTGATAAGCGACGAGGAAAATGTGCTGACGCTGGAGACGATAGCGGGTCATATCGCTCCAATATTGCATAACCTCAATATAATCGAAGAACAGAAAGTACTGCTCATGCCCAATTACGCCGAGTTGTTCAAAAAGGACCTGGAAACAGAGATACGTCAGGCCCGGGAATATGGGCTCGAGCTTTACGTGGTCAGGATCAGCCGTCCCGGCAGGCACAGTTTCAGCCATCCTGATATGGCTGCTAAGCTGGAGGTCAGATTCAAAAAGGTCTATCCTGTGGCTTACAATACCGTGTATGTTATCGTCAACAGGAAGGAAGATGCAGAAAAGGACAGCATTTCGGAACTGCCCGGACTCGACGGCGTATCGGTCGATACGGCTGTTCTCGGAAAGGACTTCAGCACACTGGAAGATTTCCTTGAACTCTAATCCACCAGTTTGCGATAATTCTCCATCAGCATGATGAAATCCCTGCTGTCGCCGCCGGCATCGGGATGGTACTTCTTTGCAAGCTCCCTGAACCGTTTTTTGATTTCTTCAGCTGTAGCGTCCGGCGGAAGGCCCATCCAGGCAAGGATTTCCGGGTCGTACATATGGGATCCCGTGATACCGTTCTCGGTGTAATACCTGTAGTATACGTTGAAGAAGTATTCATCCATAACATTCCTGTATTCTTCCCTGTCCATTGCCGCCAGGTCGGAAAGCCTGTATTTCGCTCCGGGATTGCCCCGGTCCCCAAGGTTGAAGAAGTCATCCCAGACGAGTTTTATGCGGCTGCCTCCATTCAGGGCGTCCTCGCAGTAATTCGCCGCATGGAAAGGGCCTCCGAAGCGTATCCTGACCTCAAGCTTCCTGAGCCTTCTCAGTTTCCTTTTGATTTCATCAATCCGTTCCCGGTCCGACATAGGCATATCCTCCCGGTGCAGCTCCTGCTGCACATTGCAGATATCAGCAACGGCATGATCCGTGCATCATGCCGAAAGTAACACGCTGTCTCAGCGGTGATGTGCTGTCCTGGTTGTGCGCTATCCTAGCAGTGAATAAAGTGCCTTAACCAGTTCATTGTCATGATCCTGCGAAAGTTCCCAGAACATGACGCCGCCGAGTCCGTTGTCCCTGGCATAGGCAGCCTTGTGCCCGAGCGATTCCGGGTCGTCGTAAGTTATGAAATGCTTTCCGTTCCAGAGGTACGGTGCCTTCGCATGATCGTCCCAGTATCTTCTGAATCCGTTTTTATCTATATAATCAAGTGCCAGTTTCCTGTAACTGTATGAAGTGCATGGCGAAGCAACGGATGCATGGAGTCCGTTCGATGAGCCGACGGTGACATCCCATCCCCTGCCGTAGAAAGCACATCCCAGGACCAGTTTGTGTGCGGGTATGCCGCTGTCCAGGCATATCTTCACCGCCGCTTCGGCAGAAGGTGCACCGGTTTTGCCCGCAGGGGCGAAAAGGCAGGTGTGGTGCCCGGTCTCAGTCGAATTACCGTGGGTGAAATCATATGTCATCAGGTTCACATAATCCAGGAGCCCCGATATGCTCTTCAGGTCGTAGAACCGCAGTGTATATGCCGTTCCTCCAAGCGCAGCCGTCAGCAGGTATTTCTTCCCGTCCCCGGCTCCGCAGCTGTCAAGTACTTTTCTCAGTTCCTTAAGCAAAAGGGTGAAATTCTCCCTGTCCTCAGGCCGTGCCTTGATGCCTGCGTCGGAAGAACCCGGGTATTCCCAGTCGACATCGATGCCGTCGAAACTGTTTTTCCTAACGAACTCTACAGCCGATTCGGCAAACAACGCCCGCGACCTTTCGGTCAGCGCAGCGTCGGAAAACCCGTCGGCACCCCATCCGCCTACGGAGACGAGCACTTTCAGATGAGGGTAACGTTTTTTTACAAGCCTGATCTCGTCCGGCTTATCAAGTTCCGCCGCCGACAGTACACCATTCCTGATCAGGGCAAAACTGTAGTTTATGTGAGTGAGGTATTCGCCTTTTATGCGGTCGGCTTTCCAGTCCATCCTGCTGTAGAGATAGGCAGAAATGACATGCTTTTTATCCACCCCGTTCCC
>Ga0134092_1000778_pt1 | contig 30513 bp, 24 predicted proteins | sample 3_6taG_FD_94454 | JGI IMG/M metagenome (GOLD analysis project Ga0134092, IMG submission 94454) | Switchgrass degrading microbial communities from high solid loading bioreactors in New Hampshire, USA - 3_6_20_6_A3 metaG | ecosystem: Engineered > Bioreactor > Semi-continuous > Anaerobic >... | reverse complement strand
CGGCATGGAGATGGGGACCCGGGTTACCGGTAAAATGGTTGCTGCTTTAAGGCGACTGGGATTTGATAAAGTTTTCGATACCGATTTTGCAGCGGATCTTACCATTATGGAAGAAGGCACAGAGCTCCTTGGAAGAATCAAAAACGGCGGTAAGCTCCCCCTGATTACTTCTTGCAGCCCAGGATGGGTGAAATATTGCGAGCATTATTATCCGGAGTTTTTGGATCATTTGTCTACCTGCAAATCGCCCCATGAAATGATGGGAGCAGTATTGAAGTCATATTATGCTGAGAAGAATCATTTAGATCCTGCCAAGATATTTGTGGTTTCCGTTATGCCATGTACAGCTAAGAAATTTGAAGCAAAACGACCGGAATTGAGTGCTACGGGATATCCGGACGTTGATGTGGTTCTTACAACCAGAGAGTTGGCAAGAATGATTAGGGAAGCCGGTATAGACTTTGTCAAACTGCCCGATGAGGATTTCGACCCCACACTGGGGGATTCTACCGGAGCCGGTGTTATTTTCGGTGCAACCGGAGGAGTTATGGAGGCCGCCCTCAGAACAGTTGCAGAACTTGTTACGGGAGAACCGCTCAAAAACATCGAATTTACAGCCGTTAGAGGTATCCAGGGTGTTAAAGAAGCGGTCATAGAAATCGGAGATATGAAATTGCATGCTGCAGTAGCCCATGGAACGGGGAATGCAAAAACCTTGCTTGAAAAGGTAAAATCCGGTGAGAAGCATTATGACTTTATAGAAATTATGGGATGCCCCGGCGGCTGTGTAACCGGTGGCGGCCAACCCATTGTCAAAGCAAAGGTACGAATGGATATGGATCCCAAACAGGTAAGGGCTTCAGCCATATATGATGAGGATAGAAATTTACCTCTCCGAAAATCCCATGAAAATCCATCGGTGAAAAAGCTGTACGAGGAATACCTGGGTGAACCCAACAGCCATAAAGCCCATGAATTGTTGCATACGCATTATATTCCAAGAAAAAGATATTAAGTACAGGTTAAAAAGGGGAAGTATTATAAGCTTCCTCTTTTATTTTTTGGAAACATTTTCATTGTAAAGCAGGAGATTTTTCATTTATGTCGAATATGAAATGGTATATTTTGCACTTATTTGCTTTGTACTGGTTTGGGGGTAATCATTTTGAATCATTTGATTGACTGGTTAAATCCAAAAAAGAACAATAGTTCAGAAGAACTGTATATAAGTGTTAAAATGCTGGATAAAATATGCAGATTTCTTGAAAAGGAACCAAAAGCTTTGAGAATGTCTGCGATTTCTGAAGAAGGATGGTTTAATAAAAAGGAGAGCTACGTTCGAAAGCGATTGAAATACATCAAGAGAGAAGGGAAATTCTACCTGGCTATTAGCGATATTCACCGTAGCTTCAATGGGAAAAGGGTTACGAAATACCTCGTATATTGGCTCAGCGATAAAGATATATCCCATATTAATAATCAAAAGGAAGCTGAAATGAAGGGAGAATTTGTTCCTTTGGAAACCCTTCAAACCCTTTATAAAGTGATCCCTGTAGACAGAGAAGGAGAGGAATGATTTTATCCTTCTCTTTTTTATGCAAGGCGATTTTATTTTACATTTTTAAAAACAATGATATAATGGAATATAGCAATAAAATAAGAACATACGTTCTGAAAGGAATAGCAGGCTTTAAAATGACTCACAATTACCTTGTATAGGCTGAAATATTGAGTACTAGAGCAGGAGGTATGAAATGGCAAAAACCTACGAGGTTAATGACATACAAGTATTAGGCGGACTGGAAGCAGTTCGTATGCGGCCGGGCATGTATATAGGTTCTACCGGCCAAAGAGGATTGCATCATCTCTTATGGGAGATTGTTGATAATGCAATTGATGAAGCTGCCAATGGATATGCAAAAGAGATTAATGTAATCATCCATGAGGATCAAAGCGTTACCGTAAAAGATGACGGTCGGGGTATCCCCGTTGGCATACACGAAACGCTGAAAATGTCGGGTGTTGAGGTTGTATATACCCAGCTTCACGCAGGCGGAAAATTTAACAGCGAAGTATATAGCTATTCAGGCGGGCTGCACGGGGTAGGGGCTTCAGTTGTCAATGCACTGTCAAAATGGCTGGAGGTAGAAGTAAAGCGTGACGGTAAAATCTATAGACAACGGTTCGAAAGTGTGTATGACCCTACCAGCAAAAAGGTCATTCCCGGCAAACCGGTTACACCTCTTGAGATCGTGGGCGAAACTGCTCAAACGGGAACTGCTGTCCGTTTTCTTCCGGATGACAGAATTTTTGAAGATATCCAAATGAATTTTGATACGGTTTCCAAACGATTAAGGGAATTGGCTTTTTTGAACAGGGGAATAAAGATCACATTAAAGGATGAAAGAATAAAAAACGGAAACGACGAGCGCATATTCTATTATACAGGTGGCTTGGTGGATTTTGTATCTTACCTTAATGAGGATAAGAATCCTATTCACTCCGAAGTGATTTTTCTGGAAGGCGAAAAGGATAACATAAGCGCTCAAATTGCCATTCAGTATACGGATTCCTACACAGAAAGCATTTTATCCTATGTAAACAATATTCCGACCACCGAGGGAGGCACCCATGAGACCGGATTTAAGACAGCCCTTACGAAGGTATTAAACGACTATGCCCGCAAGTTCAATTATATAAAAGAAAAAGATATTAATCTGACGGGAGAAGACTTCAGGGAAGGGATAACGGCTGTCATTTCAGTGAAGATGCGCAATGTCCAATTTGAAGGCCAGACCAAAACGAAATTGGGAAATACAGAAGCTCGGACTGCTTTGGAATCCATCGTAACCGAGCAATTGGTCTATTTTATCGAAATGACTACCCATGATGACATCATCAAATTGATCATTGAAAGAGCCATCCAAGCTGCGAAGGTACGGGAAGCGGCGCGAAAGGCAAAGGAAATTACGAGAAAGAAAAATAACTTGGAAATGACGCCTTTGGTAGGAAAACTGGCCAGCTGCACAGGGAAAGACCCTGAAATGAATGAGCTGTTTATCGTAGAGGGAGATTCTGCCGGCGGTTCTGCCAAACAAGGCCGAGACAGGCGCTTTCAAGCGATCCTTCCCTTAAGAGGAAAACCCCTTAATGTCGAGAAGAAAAGGTTGGATCAAGTTTTGGCCAATGAAGAATTTAGGACAATCATTTCGGCATTGGGAACAGGAATTGATGAAGATTTCAATATAAATAACCTCAGATATAATAAGATTATTATTCTTGCTGATGCCGATCAGGATGGAGCCCATATTCGTGCGATACTACTGACATTTTTCTATCGCTACATGAAAGATCTTATAACGAACGGACATGTTTACATTGGACAGCCTCCTCTGTACAAAATTGCTAAGGGGAATACGGTGGAATATGCATATAATGACAATGAGCTTAGAGCAAAGATCAAGAAATTCGGCAAGGGTTACGTTGTTCAACGCTATAAAGGCTTGGGAGAAATGAATCCGGAGCAATTATGGGAGACTACGTTGAATCCGCAGAAACGTGTCATTATACGGGTTACAATAGAAGATGCTGCAGAAGCTGAAAGATTGGTAACCGTGCTTATGGGGGACAAGGTGGATTCCCGAAGAGAGTATATCAGCACATATGCTAATTTCAACAAAGTCGACGCTTTTCAGGATATGGGGGTGTAGTTATTGGCTCCGAGAAAAAGGAAAGAAGACATTTTTGAACAGGATCCGAACAGGATTTTAGACCGTTCTCTTGAAGAAGTGATGCACAATTCCATTATCCCCTATGCAGAATATGTTATCATGGAGCGGGCGCTGCCCAGGGTTGAAGATGGGCTAAAGCCGGTACAGAGGAGGATCCTCTATACCATGTATGAATTGGGCATAACTCCTGATAAACCCCATCGTAAGTCAGCCAGAATCGTAGGAGATACTCTGGGTAAATACCATCCCCATGGAGATACATCGGTATATGATGCGATGGTTAGAATGGCTCAGGATTTTACCATGAGGGCAATGCTGATAGACGGGCATGGGAATTTCGGATCGATGGACGGGGATTCTGCGGCTGCAATGAGATATACAGAAGCTCGCCTGACCCCGCTGGCCATGGAGATGTTAAGGGATATTGAAAAAGATACCGTGCCTTTTAGTTTGAACTTTGACGATACTTTAAAGGAACCTGATGTTTTGCCGGGAAGATTTCCCAATATCCTTGTGAATGGTGCCTATGGCATTGCTGTTGGAGTTGCAACGAACATCCCTCCCCATAATCTGGGCGAGATCATTGATGCGGTTATTGCTCAGATGGAAGAGCCGGATATACCTTTGAAAAAATTAATGGAATATGTTCCCGGACCGGATTTCCCTACCCGGGGCATTATAATCGGTCAGGACGGAATTAAGGAAGCATATGAAACGGGCAAGGGGAAAATGGTTGTACGGGCAAAGGTAGAAATAGAAAACCTTAGCGGTGGGAAGAAACAACTGGTGATTACTGAGATCCCATACCAGATCAATAAGGCCAGCATGTTGGAGAAAATACTGAAACTTCGCGAGACAAAGAAAGGCATTCTTACGGGGATCTCAGATATCCGGGATGAGTCCGATCGGGACGGAATCAGAGCTGTAATTGAGCTAAAGAGAGATGCGGATGAAGAAAAAATCCTAAACTATCTTTATAAATATTCCGATCTGCAAGTTTCCTATGGAATCAACATGGTGGTAATAGCGGACGGAAAGCCTCAACAATTGGGATTGAAAGCTATTCTGGACTATTATATTAAGCATCAAAAAGATGTGGTCAGAAAGCGCACGCAATTTGATTTGGATAAAGCAAAAGCCCGGGAGCACATTCTCGAAGGGTTGATGCTTGCTATCCAAAATATCGATAAGGTAATATCAATCATTCGCAGCTCACGAAATCCGAAAGAAGCACGTGAAAGGCTGATGGAGGAATTTGGCTTTACAGAAGTACAAGCACAGGCAATTTTGGATATGAGGCTTCAAAAACTGACAAATTTAGAGATAAAGAGCTTGGAAAATGAATATAAGGCCATACAGAAGCTCATCAAGGAGTTGACAGCCATATTGGAGTCAGAAGCCCAGCTAATAAAAGTCATTAAAAAGGAGCTATTGGAGATAAAAAAGAATTATGCCGATGATAGACGAACGAAAATCATTGCAGATTCGGTAGATTCTGAAATTAAAGAGGATGACTTCATCTTTATAGAGGATATTATCATCACTCTGACCCATAACCAGGATATAAAGCGAGTACCGATAAAATCCTTCAATCGCTCCAGCCGTGATGTAGAAGCCGTTGAGACCAGAGAGATGGATTATATAGAATTCCTTGTAGAATCTTCTACCGGGCAAAAGATTTTGTTCTTTACGGACCAGGGGAATTGCTACTGCTTAAACGGAAATGAAATACCAGAAGGGAAATGGAAGGATAAAGGAGTTCCCATTTCAAGTCTTTTAAACGGCTTTGGCCGTACGGAAAAGGTGGTTGCTGTTATACCGATTATTGAATTTTCAGATAAGCAATTTGTTCAATTCTACACAGAAGGCGGAATGATTAAGAAGACGGCTTTATCGGAGTATGATGTTAAGAAAAGCAAAATTAAGGCATGTGGGCTAAGGGAAGACGATCGAGTCATCGGAGCGGAGTTATGCAGTGAAGAAAAGGATATCCTCTTAATTACCCTTCGAGGGATGAGTATCCGCTTCCATGGCAGTGAAGTGAACCCCATGGGAAGAAGTGCAATCGGAGTGAAAGCCATTCAGCTAAAGAGTGACGATCGGGTACTGGCAGCCCATGAAATCGATGATGAAGGAGAGATTGTTGTTCTTACAGACAGAGGGTATGCAAAACGCACACTGGCGTCCGATTATCAGGTACAAGGACGGGGTGGTATAGGTTTCAAAACCATTACATTTACCCGAAATAGATCAAACGGCGGGGTACTTATCAATTCCTTTTATGTCAAGGACCCGATTGAGATTATTATTCAACAGAAAGACGGAACTGTGACACGTTTTAATACCGAATCCCTTGAGATACAAAAAAGAGATGATAAGGGGCAAGATATTGTTCCGGCCATTTTGGGCAATGATATCATCGCTTCTTATCGGAATTATAACGAGGCTTAGGAAGTTCTCATTTCATATATTTTACAATAAAGCATCGAGTACCAAAAAAGACATTGAATCAGAATTCTGTGCCTCGTTGAAACTGTGTGTTGAAATTGCTTCGCAATTTCTTCAGATGTTATAACGGGCTTAGGAAGTTCTCATCTCATATATTTACAGTAAAGCATCTCGTACCAAAAAAGACATTGAATCAAAATCCTACGCCTCGCTTAACGGTGTGCCCTTCGATGTTTTAACGATGGAATATCTTGTTTATGATGCAGCAAAATTGCTTCAAAAGGGTTTTGCTGCATATTTATTTGTTGATTGTTAAAGATAATAGTATGTTAAAGAGATTTGCTATTTATGGGGCTTTAGGATGGATCATGGAGATTCTATGGACGGCGGTCTGGAGTGGAATGCAAGGAGATTGGAAATTAAGGGGGCATACATATCTGTGGATGTTTCCAATCTATGGAATGGCAGTGTTCTTAGAACCGATCCATGATTATCTGCGAAAATTACCGGTTTTTTTAAGAGGCTTATTATGGATGGCTTTTATTTATGCAATTGAGTACACGACAGGTTGGCTGTTGGATCTCATGTTAGGAGTATGTCCATGGGACTATTCCGCTTCTCCATTATCAGTAGATGGATACATCCGTTTGGATTATGCTCCGGCTTGGATGATTGCCGGACTGGCATTTGAAAAAATTCATGATTTTTTAGATCAGTTTCTGGGGCGATACAAGATCCTATAATTTATTCCCTCATTACGGACAGTTGTGAAACCTATAGATTTCCGACTGTCCGTAAATCATTTCAGCAAATGAATCATATCAGTCATATATTCAAAACTTTATTAATAAATTGATATTAATAGATTTATATGGTGAATATGCAAATGGTTCATGTTCAATGAGAGGTGTTGGCCGTGAGAGTGATATATATATCCAGAAGAAGGATGACCCAGATCATTTGGGTTCTTATTTTAGTCATGCTGTCTGTTTTCTATGTACAGAATTTTGAATATGATGCCATCAGCGTTTTTCTTAATACAAAAAAGGAATTGCCTATTTATTCTGTAGAAACGGATGAGAAAAAAATCGCAATATCCTTTGATGCGGCATGGGGAGATGAATTCACCGAGGAAATCCTCAGAATCCTGCGGGAAAGGAATATCAAAGCCACATTTTTCTTAGTTGGTTTTTGGGTGGACCATTATCCTGAAAAGGTGAAATTGATTGCCCAGGAAGGGCATGAGATAGGTAACCATTCTACAAATCACCCCCATATGTCAAAATTAACAAAAGAGCAAATCTTAAGGGAGATACAAACTACTCAGGAAAAAATAGAGCGACTGGCCGGTGATAAAGCGGTAAAACTATTCAGGCCTCCTTTTGGAGACTATAATGACCGACTGATTATTACCTGTCGAGAAATGGGGTTTGAGCCAATTCAGTGGGATGTGGATTCCTTGGACTGGAAGAACTACGGTGTTTCCCATATGTTTAAGCAAGTAACGGGAAAAGTAAGGAACGGCTCCATCGTATTGTTTCATAACAATGCAAAGTATATCACACAGGCGCTGCCAAAAATCTTGGACCATCTGCTGGAGGAAGGATATCAATTTGTACCGATCTCTGAATTAATACTTAAAGGGAATTATTATATCGATCATACCGGAAGGCAAAAACCGAAAGTATAACAAAAGGTTCAATGATGGTCATGTTTGACTAAAAGCACAAAAGCATTCAAAGCCGGTTTCATTTGCCTGGCGGGATGCTGCACAGATAGATTCGGAAGATAAAAAGCTGGTATTAACCAATAGCCTGCAGTGTTTTAAGAAGGGAGAGGAACTGAATGGTAGAGCATGTAATGGAAAACAATCGAGTTACATTGATTGGGAGGATACATTCTCCCCTTACCTTTAGCCACAAAATGTACGGAGAGGGTTTCTACACTTTTTATTTGGCAGTATCCAGACTCAGCGATTATGTAGATATTTTACCCGTTACAATATCAGAAAGGCTGATCAACAACATGGATTTGAATGTAGACAAACAAATCCTTATTGAAGGACAGTTGAGATCTTACAATAAATTTATAGACGGACACAACAGGCTTGTCCTCACAATATTTGCAAGGGATCTGTCCTTGGATTTCGAGAATAACAAAAACCCCAACCAAATATATCTAAATGGCTTCATATGCAAGCCTCCGATCTATCGTACAACCCCCTTTAACAGAGAAATAACGGATATTCTACTTGCAGTGAATAGACCTTATAATAAATCTGATTATATTCCGGCCATTGCATGGGGGAGGAATGCCAGGTTTTCAGAGACCCTCTCCGTAGGAGATAATATAAAAATCTGGGGAAGGGTCCAAAGCAGAACTTATCAAAAGCGCCTTTCGGATGGTGAAGTAGTTGAAAAAGTCGCTTACGAGGTATCTATATCCAAGATGGAAGCTGTTAAAAAACAAGGATAAAAAAGTGCATTAAGCACTTTTTATTTATTCCTTTTTTTTATTAAGTTAATATGCTAAAATATAGGTAGCGTGGGCCCCCTTTTGCGACCTAAATGATGAAACCCATCAAAGGATGGGTTTGAAAAGGTTTACTGAGCTGCAGGAATCAATAATCGCTGTCCAGGATAAATCAGGTCCGGACGGGGAATATTGTTTAGACGTATTATGGCATCGATGGGTACATTGAATTGTTCAGCGATACTGTACAGGGTATCTTCTTCTTTTACAATATAGACCTGTCCTCCTGCCGGTGGCTCAGGCGGTGCTACACCGGGGATAAAAATACTCTGGCCCGGGTAGATGATGTACGGTTCGCTTATTTGATTCACACGAATCAACTCACGTAGGGGGACGCCATAACGATTGGCAATTTGGTACAAGCTATCCCCCGGTTGCACAATATAGTAAAAACCTTCAGCCGGTTGCGGGGTGGAAGCTGTAGGGATATTTATGAGCTGACCCGGATATATTAGGCTTGGATCTATAATTTGATTGACAGCCATGATAGCTTCAATGGTGGTGTTGTATCTTTGGGCTATGCTATACAGTGAGTCGCCGGGTTGCACAATATATTGATGCATAAGCAAACTCCTTTCCCATTTGTGTTTTCTTATACAGAATATGCTAGGGGAAGGAGGATGGTTCCAATAGGAAAGCTTTTATATGATCATTCAAAAATGATGTCCGGAAGGAGGGCAAATATTTTGGAATACCGCTCTAAATTCCAAGACGAAAGTATCGATCAGTTATTCAGAGCAATATTGGAGCTAAGAAATATTGAAGAATGCTACCGTTTTTTTGAGGATATTTGCACAATAAACGAGATTCAATCTCTGGCCCAGAGATTGGAAGTCGCAAAGATGCTAAGGGAGAAGTATACATATCAAGAGATTGCCCAAAAGACTCATGCCAGTACAGCAACCATCAGTCGTGTGAACAGGTGCTTGAACTACGGTGCCAACGGGTATAATATCATTTTAGATCGGCTGGATGCAAAAAAATAACACCCAAACGGGTGTTATTTGCAGTTTAGCAGAGGAGGAAGAGATGAATCTATTAGAAAGTTTGAATCCGCAGCAGCGGGCCGCTGTTCAATGTACTGAGGGACCTTTGCTGGTTCTTGCAGGGGCAGGAAGCGGGAAAACAAGGGTATTGACCTATCGAATTGCATATTTGATAAAAGAAAAAGGAGTTCTCCCCGGCAGTATATTGGCCCTTACATTTACCAATAAAGCAGCGAATGAAATGAAGGAAAGAATTTTGCAACTGGTAGGGGATCTCGCTTCAGAGATATGGGTCAGTACATTTCATTCTACCTGTGTTCGTATTTTGCGGCGGGATATTGAAAAAATCGGATATTCAAGGAGCTTTGTGATCTATGACGATTCCGATCAGCTTGAGATTATAAAGGAATGCTTGAAAGAGCTTAACTACAATGAGAAGTATTTCAATCCCAAAAATGTGCGAGCTGTCATTGGCCAGCTGAAGGACCAACTAAAAAGCCCGGAAGACTTTTCAAAAGAAGCGGCCGGTGAATACAGGGAAGAACAAATGGCGAAAATATATGCTCTGTATGAAGATAAATTGAAAAAGAATAACGCACTGGATTTTGATGATTTGCTGAACAAAACCCTGGAATTATTTTATTTGCGCCCTGATGTATTGGACTATTACAGGCGGAAGTTTCAGTATATCCTTGTAGACGAGTATCAGGATACAAATTTCGCCCAATATATGTTCATTAAGCTTCTTTCGGATTTCCATCAGAATATCTGCGTAGTAGGTGACGATGATCAGTCCATCTACGGTTGGCGCGGCGCGGATATCCGGAACATTCTTGATTTTGAAAAGGATTTTCCTACTGCAAAAACAATCAAATTAGAAGAAAATTATCGTTCCTGTCAGAACATTTTGGATGCAGCAAATGAAATCATCAGAAACAACAAAGGAAGAAAAGACAAAAGGCTTTGGACGAAAAAGGAACAGGGGGAGAAAATTCAGATCTATACCGCCTCAAATGAGCAGGAAGAAGCTGAGTTTGTCTGTAAGGAGATTAAGCGAATTGTAGAAAAGGGAAGAAAACCAAGTGACTGCGCCGTTCTTTATCGTATGAACGCCCAGTCCCGCGTACTAGAAGAGGCTCTGATGAAGTATGCCATTCCGTATAGGGTTTATGGCGGCCTTCGGTTCTATGATCGAAAAGAAATAAAAGATATCATTGCCTACCTAAGATTAATCGTAAACCCCGAAGATGATGTGAGCTTTAGACGAATTGTCAATGTTCCCAAAAGGGGAATTGGAGACGCAACCCTCGCAATTCTTGAAGAATATGCTGTAAAAAACGGAGAAAGCCTGTTCAGTGTAGCGCTGGATTCCAAGACAAATGCGGTTTTGAACAATCGCACTGCAAAGAGGCTTGCAGACTTTGTAAACCTTATCTCAACCCTGATGGCCATGAAGGAAGTAATGGGCCTTACTGAGTTTGTTCAAAAGCTTATAGAGCAGACAGGGTATAAGGAGATGCTGGAGGCCGAGAATACACCGGAGTCTGAAAACAGGCTGGAAAATATCAAAGAATTTGTCTCTGCTGCCAAGGAATTTGAACAGGCAAATCCTGAAGCAGGTTTGGTTGAATTTTTGGAAAATGTTGCATTGGTTTCAGATTTGGACAAGCTGGATAGCGCCAATTCGGCCATTACCTTGATGACTTTGCACAGCGCCAAAGGATTGGAATTTCCTGTTGTATTTCTAACCGGCCTGGAAGAGGGTTTGTTTCCCCATTCAAGGTCCATGGAATCGGATGATGAAATAGAAGAAGAGAGAAGGCTGTGCTATGTGGGGATTACCCGTGCCAAGGAGCGGTTGTATCTATCCTATGCCCTTCAAAGGAATTTATATGGTAATCCTATCATCAACACTCCGTCAAGATTTTTAAGAGAGATCCCGGATCATCTAAAAGTACACTTATCTTATCGTTCTGGATCCAGTAAGGACTTTGGAAAAACGGTTTCCAGTAATAATACAAGGAATATGGGCAGCGTTTCCAATCCGAAGCTTTCATCCGAGTACGTTTTAGGGGAAAAAGTACAGCATTCTAAGTTTGGGATAGGAACCATTGTGTCTATCATCGGAGAAGGAAGCAATAAGCAGATAAAAATCGCATTTGATCAAGCCGGGATAAGAACTTTTATGGCTGATTTGGCTCCCCTCAAGAAATTATGAGGAAAAGCACAAATGAACTTATTTTGATGCAAGTAAAATCCCATAGATAATGAATCGCTATTCAAAATCGGTAAAAAGCAAGTCATGCGGAGGAGTTTATGAACATGGATGTAAAAAATAGGATAGAAGAGTTAAGAAAGCTGATTGAATACCACAATGACAGATATTACAATCAGGATGATCCGGAAATATCAGACTATGAATACGACCAACTGTACAAGGAATTAGAAAAACTTGAAAAGGAGCATCCGGAGTATGCATCTTATGATTCACCTACCCAAAAAATAGGGGGTACTGTGAAGCGTGAACTAAGGAAAGTTGTGCATGATGTTCCGGTGACCAGCCTGCAAGATGTGTTTTCCGAGGAAGAGGTAAGAAATTTTATAAACAAAATGATTCGTGAACTTGAAGATCCAAGGTTTGTAGTAGAGAAAAAGATTGACGGATTATCGGTCCTTTTACGGTATGAGAGCGGCAAATTTGTAGAGGGAATCACAAGAGGAGATGGAGTGATCGGTGAATCTGTATACGAAAACTTGCTTGAGATCCCCTCTATACCAAGGACCATACCTGCTTCCCTACCCTATTTGGAAGTACGGGGAGAGGTTTATATATCCAATGAGGCCTTTGAAAAGGTAAATCGGAATCAAGAGGCTATAGGAGGAAAAACCTTTCGAAATGCTCGGAATCTGGCGGCTGGAACCTTAAGGCAGTTAGATCCGGCCATAGTCAGAGAAAGAAGCCTGGATATATTTATATTTAATCTGGAAGTATGTCGGGGTCTGGAATTTGATTCCCATTCCGATTCCCTCAATTGGCTGGCTTCACAGGGATTTCCCATTACTCCGGATTTTCGCATATGCAGAACGGCTGATGAAGTTATCGAATGCATCCGATGGATCGGTGAAAACAGATGGAACCTTCCCTATGGAATTGACGGAGCCGTTATTAAGGTTGACAGTCTAAGGGACAGGGAACGATTGGGCATAACAAGCAAGGTCCCTAGATGGGCCATTGCATATAAATATCCTCCCGAACAAAAGGAAACAGTGGTGGAAGACATTCAGGTTCAGGTCGGCCGTACCGGAAAACTGACCCCTTTGGCGATATTAAAACCGGTTCGATTGGCAGGAACAATCGTATCAAGGGCTACCCTGCATAATCAGGATTATATCGACGCGAAAGATATTCGAATCGGTGATACTGTCATTATTCAGAAAGCCGGAGACATCATTCCTGAAGTATTGAGAAGTATCCCTGAGAAAAGGCCTGAAAATGCGAAGAAATTTGTGATTCCGGAGAAATGTCCAATCTGCGATTCTCCGGCACTGAAAACCGATAGGGGAACCGATATCCGGTGTACAAATCCCGATTGTTACGCTCAGGCTATTCGGCGTATTATATACTTTGCGTCAAAAGATGCGATGAATATTGAAGGCCTCGGTCCCAGTTCTATTGAATCCCTCATGGGCGAGGGATATATCAAGGATATAGCTGATATCTATTCTCTTAAGAATTATCGCGATGAGCTGATAGAAAAAGGCATTATAGGCAGAGAAAAAACGATTCAAAATCTCATTGATGCAATAGAAAATTCAAAAGAGAATGATATTGATAGGCTCATTACCGGACTTGGAATTAGAAACGTTGGAAGACAAACAGCCAGGGTTTTAGCCGATCATTTTCCGGATATGCAGGCCATTATGAACGGGACCTATGAACAGTTCATTGCTTTGCCGGACTTTGGGGACATTATTGTAAATGAAATCATTGGTTTCTTTGCAAAAGAGGAAAACAAGAGGTTGGTATCAAGGCTTGAACAAGCAGGAGTCAATATGAAGTCCAAGAGCTTTCTACAGAAAAAAGACGACAGGCTTTCCGGAAAAACCTTTGTACTGACCGGTACCCTGCCATCCATGACAAGAGAAGAAGCAACAGAATTAATTCAACGCTATGGCGGAAAGGTTTCGTCAAGTGTTTCAAAGAAAACCTCCTATGTTCTGGCCGGGGAAGAAGCCGGGAGTAAGCTTCTCAAAGCCCAGCAGTTAGGTATACCGATTATCACTGAGGAAGATCTAATGAATATGTTGCAATGATGGTTTCATTATCGATGAATATTTTTTCTTATACAACAGCAGTAGCTTTTTTTTAGTAATTTTGGCCTAGAACCCCATCGACTTATTGCAATTTATGTCGAAATATGATTTAATGAAAGGGAGTTATTCTATTTCCTTCATGAGAAGTTGAAATAAGGATAACTCCCTTTATCTTTCACTCATTTCTATAAGTTTTCAGGGGAGGAGGCGATACACTGAAAAAGCAGGTACTTACACTGGCGATTGTTTTTTTATTCTACCTTCTTATGTCCAATCCTGTTGTATTTGCTGCTTCTATTTTAAAAGTAGGAAGCAGGGGAACTGATGTTAAGGAAATGCAGGAGCGCCTGATACACCTGGGTTATTTGGATGGAAAAGCCGACGGTATTTTTGGCGAAATGACGAAAAAAGCTGTTATAAACTTTCAAAAAGATCATCAATTAACACCGGACGGAATAGCCGGTCCGAAGACCCTTTCCTTGCTTGAAGAATTATCAGGGAGGAGCAATCAAGATTCATTGGGCTCCCGCGGTGGTTCAAAGGAATCATTCAGCATACCTATTACCGGGATACTTAAAATGGGAACAAAAGGTAATGAAGTTAAGATTCTTCAGGCCAGGTTAAATGAACTGGGTTTCAACGTAGGAAAAGCAGACGGGATTTTTGGAAAAGCAACATATTTGGCCGTGGTTGCCTTTCAAAAGGCTAATCAACTGGTTGCCGACGGGATCGTAGGAGCTAAGACACTTCAAAGGCTTTTTGCATATTCTACAGGCGATGAGGCGGAAAATCAGACCCCGGCACCGCAGGAATCAGGTTCCGGCTCTGATACTGGATCCGATAAGGGATCTGATGCTGACTCGGGACAAGAGAAGCCTTTTGAGCGTTTTTACGGTGTACCCAATCAATTAAAGGGAAAAACGGTTATCTTGGATCCCGGTCATGGCGGCAGTGATTCCGGGGCCAGCAGAAATGGAGTACTGGAGAAGACGATCAACTTGGATCTGGCGCTTAGGCTTAAGAGGATTCTGGAAGAGGCCGGAGCCAATGTAGTGATGACTCGTGTAGATGATACATATGTTTCACTTTTTTATCGCTCCGCCTTTGTAAATTCATATATTTTAAATCATAAACACGCTGAATTAACGAAGCAGATAACGGATTTAAAAAATCGAAAGAAAGTCAATGAATTGCTCATCATCAATCGGTTAAAGAACAAAAGGGAAAAGACCACAAGGATAAAAGCAATCTTTGAAGATCTGAACCTGGCATATGATGACAATATGACAAACCGGGACAGGGCCTTTGCCATTCTTGAAGGCAAGAAGACAGTGTTGAGTGAGATGCTTGAAGCGAAAAAAGCGGATCATCAGATCAAGTACACAGAATATAGTCAAGTGGCCAACGAATATCAATTATTGCAGGACCAGCTCAATCTGCTGAATACCGAAATGAATTTGTTACTAGAAGAAAAGGACTCATTAAATAAGCAAATTCTTGAGATGGAGCAAAGGGAACAACCTGACAAGGATGGGATCAAGGCTCTGCAAATAAAACTCCTTGCAGTCCAACGTCAAATAAACGAGAAAAAAGATCTGTTAGACAGCAAGAATGCTGAGCTTTCTTTGAAGCAGGGGCAACTTGCAGATGCTGAAAGAGAAGTAAAAGCCCTGAAGAAGGATATGCAGTTGCACGAGAAAGAGCTGAGCTCAGTAGTGTCTGATATCGATCTCCTCAGCAACTTTGAAATCTCCATCAAGGCATTGGATGAAGAAATCGAAACCCTAGAGGCCAAAATCGATGCTCTTTCCGCTGAGGTTTCGGAGAAGGAAAAGCAGCTTGGTGATGTGAATGCCGCAATAGAAATGTTTTTGCCATATATAGAAAATCCATCCCTGGACAAACGATTGGGAATCTATGAGATCAGTAAGGATTTGAGCGGCAACAAAACGGCAAGTCCTGCTTTGACGGCTGTTTTTGATTTAACCGGGGAAGAGTATCAGAATGATATTATATTTTTATCCATCCATGTGAATTCTACTTCTGAAAACACTACAAAAGCCTCCGGAGTACAAGTATACTATAGGGACAACGGACCAAAAGGTACTTGGGAGAGCTATCTGTATCCAAACTATTATGGGAATTACAATTCAGCCGACAGAAGAAGATTTGCAGAAATCATACTTAAAAACGTAAACGCCACCACCAATTTTTCGAAGAAAGAGACAAATCTATATATGGCGGATTTAAGCGTTTTGAGAGAAAGCAATTTGGTTTCAGCCCTTGTGGAAGTCGGTTTTATCAATAATCCCAATGATAGGCAACTTTTACTGAAAGAACAGACCAGGGAAGATGTAGTGGCGGGCTTGTACAAAGGAATCGTAGAATATTTTAAGGAAAAAGAAAAATGAGGAAATCCTCATTTTTCTTTTTTTGTTTACTCTTTGAATAGCTTTTCAGGACATGGTAAAATATATGAAAAATAAGTTAGAAAGGAATAGCACCGATGAGAATTTCCGCTAAAGAACTTCAATATATCGCTGATTTATCGAAGTTGACTCTTGATGAGGCAACAAAAGAAAGATTGATTCATGATTTAAATGAAATATTAAATTATGTTGATCAATTAATGAAGCTTGATACCGAGGGAGTCGAGCCGATGGTTCATGTGCTTTCCCTGAACAATGCTTTTCGTCAAGACGAGATACAGGCTTCTATGGAGCGGGAACTCATCCTTCAAAATGCACCGGATCACTTGGACGGATATTTTAGAGTACCGAAGGTTCTGGATTTGGAGTGAATATAATGGAACTGCATAAGCTAACAATTCACGAAGCCTGTAATCTTCTAAGGAAAAAAGAAATCAGTTGCTATGAGCTGGTTGAAGCGGTAGCGGAACAAATAGAAAAAGTTGAAAAAAATATCCATGCTTTTATAACTCTAAGCATCGAACAAGCCTTTAGGAATGCAGCCAAAGTGGACAAGATTCTTTCATCGGGAGAGACCCTTTCTCCTCTTGCAGGAATTCCTATGGGCCTTAAGGATAATATATGTACTGCAGGAGTCAGGACTACTTGTGCATCAAAAATGCTAAGCAATTTTGTCCCTCCCTATGATGCTACGGTTGTTCTTAAGCTAAAAAAAACAGGCAGTGTATTATTAGGCAAACTGAACATGGATGAATTTGCCATGGGCTCATCAACAGAAAGCTCCTATTTTGGTGAAACCTTTAACCCATGGGATCTTTCTAGGGTTCCCGGTGGTTCCAGTGGTGGTTCAGCGGCTGCCGTTGCGTCAGACGAAGTATTCTTTTCCTTAGGCTCGGACACCGGAGGTTCTGTGAGACAGCCTGCCGCTTTCTGCGGCGTTGTTGGTCTAAAGCCCACATACGGATTGGTTTCAAGATTTGGTTTAATTGAATATGCCTCTTCCCTTGATCAAATTGGGCCTATCACGAAGGATGTTACCGATTGTGCCATGGTTCTAAGTGCCATTGCCGGTTATGATCCTTCCGATTCCACTTCGGTAAAAACATCGGCCCTCGATTATACCGATTTCCTGATTGATGATGTGAAGGACTTTAAGATAGGTATTCCCAGAGAATACTTTGGGGAGGGGCTTCATATTGAAGTCCAAAAAGCAATCCAAAATGCAGTCCGGATTTTTGAAGAATTAGGTGCCCGTGTAGAGGAAGTATCACTGCCTTCGACGGAGTATGCTCTTCCGGCATACTACATTATTGCAACAGCTGAGGCAAGTTCGAACCTTGCAAGGTTTGACGGAGTGAAATATGGCTATCGGGCTGAGCATGCCGGTGATCTGGCTGATTTATATAAAAAAACCAGAAGCCTGGGTTTCGGTACAGAAGTGAAACGAAGAATCATCCTGGGGACATATACCCTTAGTTCAGGTTATTATGAAAAATATTATTTGAAAGCTTTAAAAGTCAGGACCTTGATCAAAAGGGACTTTGATGAGGTTTTCAAAAGCTGTGATATTATTTTGTGCCCCACCAGCCCGACTACTGCTTTTAGGATAGGAGAAAAGAAGGAAAACCCAATGGAGATGTATTTGTCTGATGTTTATACGGTTCCTGTAAATTTGGCCGGTTTACCGGCCATCTCCATTCCATGTGGCTATGATAATGACGGTATGCCCATTGGTCTGCAATTAATCGGTAGGGCTTTCGGAGAAGGGGATTTAATCCGTGCAGCCTACACTTTTGAGCGAAATACGGATTTTCATTTGAAAAAGCCTGCTACTTTCTGGGGGTGAGCGGATGACATATGAAACTACAATTGGCCTGGAGGTTCATGTTGAGTTATGTACAAAAACGAAGCTCTTTTGCAGCTGCACTACAGCTTTTGGCGGAGAGCCCAATAGCCAGTGTTGCCCCGTTTGCACAGGAATGCCGGGCGCCTTGCCTGTGATTAATAAAAAGGCGGTGGAATATGCAGTAAAAGCCGGCCTTGCTCTCCACTGTACGATTGCTGAGTACAGCAAATTGGACAGAAAGAACTACTTCTATCCGGATCTGCCAAAAGCGTACCAGATCTCCCAGTATGACCTTCCCTTATGCAAAGGAGGGTACTTGGATATCACTGTTCAAGGCAAGGAGAAAAGAATTCGCATTAAAAGAATTCATTTAGAGGAGGATGCGGGAAAGCTCATCCATGATCGATCGAAGACCGATACTTTGATTGACTACAACAGGTGCGGAGTTCCACTAATTGAAATTGTGACCGAACCTGATATCAGCTCTCCTGAAGAAGCAAGGGTATTTCTTGAGAAACTAAAATCAGTTCTGGAGTATATCGAAGTGTCCGATTGCAAAATGCAGGAAGGTTCTTTGCGATGTGACGTAAATTTATCGATTAGGCCGTCGGGGCAAAAGGAGCTTGGTGTTCGAACGGAGCTAAAAAACCTTAATTCTTTTCGTTCTGCTTACCGGGCGATGGAATATGAGATTCAAAGGCAAAGAAATATTCTGGAAAGCGGAGAACCTATTGTTCAAGAGACGCGCAGATGGGATGATTCAAGGGGCAAGAGTTTTCCCATGAGGGGAAAAGAAGAAGTCCATGATTATCGTTATTTTCCTGAACCCGATTTGATTCCCATTGTTTTAGACCGGAAATGGATCGAAGTTATCAAAAATCATTTGCCCGAAATGCCGGATCAAAGGAAAAAAAGGTTTACTGAGCAATACAGTATTCCGGAATATGATGCTGATATTTTGACCTCGTCAAAATACCTGGCTGATTTTTTTGAAACCTGTTCAACAAAATACGATAATCCCAAAACAGTCAGCAACTGGTTGATGGGAGATTTTATGCGACTGATGAATGAAAGAGGAAAGGAGTTCCATGAGATTCCTATAAAACCTGATTCCTTGGTTGAACTGCTAAGACTCATGGATGAAGGGGTTATCAACGGTTCCACCGCAAAGAAGGTAATTGAGGAAATGTTCGAAACCGGAGATGAGCCCAAGAAAATAGTCGAAGAAAAGGGGCTGGCACAGATTTCGGATAAAGACCAATTGGAAAGCATGGTTCAAAGGATTTTGCGTGAAAATTCCAAGGCGGTTGCTGATTATAAATCAGGCAAAAGGAAAGCCTTTGCTTCTTTAGTGGGCCAGGTGATGAAAGCCTTTAAAGGCAAGGCCAATCCACAGATGGTCATCGAAATCCTAAATGAGGAAATCAATCGAATATAAAGGAGGCAGGTTCCAGAATTTTACCAGCACCTGCCACCTTTTATGTCATGGAATAAAATTTCTAAGGATAATGTTTACATAATATAATTATGTCAACTTAATACAGCTTTTTATCTCACTTCGATTCCTGCAAGCTGCAAAAAGCGATTGAAGGCTTTCCGACCGTTGGGATCCGTTTTAAAAACTCCTGCATGATGGAGTACCTGCAAGCACTTTTCACCCACTGCATCGCGAATGACCCTTTGTGCTTGATCCTGAGATAAATTGCTCCCGTGAATTGATAAAAGCTCCTTAATCCACGGAAGATGCTTGAACAGGGGATGTTCTTCCGAATATAATTCACCGTCCTTTGGTAGAACACTCTCTCCGGTTAAAAGAGCCTGAATGGCCTTCAGCTCTTCTTTCAGCCTGCCGGGAAGTATAAATAGGCCCATGACTTCGATGAGGCCAATATTTTCTTTCTTGATATGATGGATTTCGCTGTGGGGATGGAAAATGCCCATTGGATGTTCCTTGCTTGTGCGATTATTTCGGAAAACAAGATCTATCTCAAAGTCTCCGTTCTCTTTTCTTCGGGCAATAGGAGTAATCGTATTGTGGGGAATCATTTTGCCGTCATCCCCTTTTGAATAAGCAAGGATATCTATGGAAGGATCGCTATACTCCCGCCATAGGGAGAGCAAGCGGCTTGACAGCTCTATCAGTTGCTCCGGCTCAGAGCATTGCATCCTTAGAGTAGACATAGGCCAATGCACCACACCCAAAGCAATATTCGGAAAATCTTTGCAGCTTAATTCGTACTCAATGGGGGCTTTTTCCATTGGGAAAGTATGATATCCCCCTTGAAAATGATCATGATTGAGAATGGAGCCGCCTACGATAGGCAGATCGGCATTTGATCCAATGAAGTAGTGGGGCATGAGCCGGAGAAAGTCAAATAACCTGGCAAAGGTTTTTTCAGTGATTTTCATCGGCACATGGCGTTCATCGAAGACGATGCAATGCTGATGGTAATACACATAGGGTGAAAATTGAAAATACCAATTCTCTCCCTGAAGTTTTATAGGAATGGTGCGCAGTGTCTGACGTGCCGGATGGTTGATGCGGCCAGGGTAACCCACATTTTCGATACAAAGCTGGCATTTAGGGTAACCGACCTGCGGGGCTGATTTGAGAGCTGCTATTTCCCTTGGATCCTTCTCAGGTTTGGTTAAGTTGATGGTGATTTCCAGCTCACCATAAGAGCTTTTATATGTCCATTTTTGGTTTCGAGCGATTCGATTCACCCTTATGTAATCTGATTTTTGACAGAGTGAGTAGAAATCATTGGCTGCATATTCTATACCAAATTGCTCTTTTAAGCTGTGAAATCTCTGGATCACAGCGGACGGCTTCGGCATCAGAAAACCCATGATTTTTGTGTCCAATAAATCGCGATAAGTAAGGGTGTTTTCGGGTATAATACCTTTGTCAGCAGCATAATCCAGTAATTCCTCAAGAATTGGGGTAGCTGTTTCAGGAACGTCGATAGAGGCCAGCGGAATTGGATGTTCATATGGTTCATCCACCTGAAGTGTTTCCAATAGCTGATTTCGGGTGTAAATGATATCCTCTTCATCGATCATTTTATTCTGAAGTCCAAATGCAAGCAGCTGCTCAATCAGGTACTGAACTCTTGATTTTTGCTGGGACATGGATGAGTCACTCCTCTTTTGTGGTGTTGAAATACAAAACTTGACTAAATCCGGCAAATATCTATTTTCCATATGTCTATTATATTCATTGGATATCTCTTATTCAATAAGAGCAATCCAATATTTAGTATTTACTGGAGTAACAAATTTATCAGCTGATTGTAAAATAAAAGGTCAGGCGCTATAATTGATTTGTGAAATTTTATTGGGAGGCGGATATTCATGGCAGTTTTAGTAACCGGTGGTGCGGGATATATTGGCAGCCATACGGTTAGGGAACTTCAAAAATTAGGCCGTAAGGTTGTAGTTTATGATAATTTAAGCCGTGGACATCGTGAAGCTGTTCAAGGAGCTCCGTTGGTTGTAGGGGATTTATTGGATTTTGAACGCCTGGAAAAGATCATCAGGGAATATGAGGTTACTTCAGTTATTCATTTTGCAGCTGACAGCCAAGTCGGTGAATCCATGGTTCATCCCGAGAAGTATTATTTTAATAATGTGACAGGAACTTTGAACCTGTTAAAAGCAATGAAAAACAACGGCGTAAAAAGGATTGTATTCTCCTCATCTGCAGCAACCTATGGGGAACCTGAAGCAGTTCCTATTACAGAAGACCTACCGAAAAATCCCACCAGTGTCTATGGCCGTACCAAGTGGATGATGGAGCAAATCATGAATGATTATGATAAAGCCTATGGCTTAAAATACATAGCTCTTCGCTATTTTAACGCAGCGGGGGCCGATCCCGATGCCGATATCGGAGAAGATCATCATCCAGAAACCCATCTCATTCCCATCATCATGCAAGTACTTTTGGGTAAAAGGGAAAGCGTAAGCATCTTTGGTGTCGATTATCCTACACCGGACGGCACCTGCATTCGAGATTACATACACGTAACCGATCTTGCTTCTGCCCACATATTGGCTTTAGATGCTCTGGAAAATGGAAAGGAATCATCCGTATATAATCTGGGGAACGGCAACGGCTTTTCGGTGAAAGAGATCATTGATACGGTGGAAAAGGTGACTGGGAAAAAGGTACCGCGAGTTGAGGCCGAGCGCAGGCCCGGGGATCCGGCGGTTTTGATTGCAAGTTCACAGAAGATCATGAAAGAACTTGGCTGGAAACCGAAATTCAACAGGATAGAGCAAATTATCGAGACAGCCTGGAGATGGCATGAGAGCCATCCCAACGGTTTTAATACCTGACGGGAGGATGATAGGTATGCCAATGGTAGATAATATAAAGGAGTTTCTAAACAGCAAGGAAGTTCACAATTTGTTTGAGAAGCTATATGGCAGCAATGAGGCTGTCATACAGGATCAAATAGGCCGTTATTGCGGATTGGTAGATAAGTTTGTTAAGCAATTTCCAAGTTCCAATGGAGAATTGAGGCTGTTCAGTACGTCCGGGAGAACGGAGATTGGAGGCAATCATACAGACCATAATGCAGGAAGAGTTTTGGCAGCGGCTGTAAATTTGGATTCCATTGCCGTTGCAGCAAAGACAGACGATGATGTTATCACAGTCTGTTCTGAAGGTTATTACAAGCCCTTTATCGTGAATCTTTCGAAGCTGGACCCTGTGGAGAAGGAGAAAGGGACGACAACGGCTTTGATTAGGGGAATAGCAAGGCGGTTTAAGGACTTAGGTTTTCATATTGGTGGATTTAATGCATACATAACCAGCAATGTATTAAGGGGTTCCGGACTTAGCTCATCGGCTTCCATTGAAGTCCTGTTAGCTACCATTATGAGTCATTTATACAACAGCGGTACGGTAAGTCCTGAACAACTGGCCATGATCGGACAATATGCAGAAAATGAGTTTTTCGGAAAACCCTGCGGCCTTATGGATCAAATGGCCTGTGCTGTGGGGGGATTTACAGCCATAGATTTTAAAGATCCGAAAAATCCTCTTGTTAAGAAAATCGATTTTGATTTTGGCATCTGGGATTATTGCCTTTTAGTTGTAAATACAGGAGGCAGTCATGCAGACTTAACTGAGGATTATGCAGCGGTACCAAGGGAAATGAAAGCTGTGGCAAAGGCTCTGGGTGGACAAGTATGCAGGGAATTGTCAATGGCTGAGCTTATAAGGAATATCCCTTCCATTAGAAAAGAGGTAGGAGACAGAGCCATCCTTCGAGCAATGCATTTTCTTGTGGATGATCAGAGGGTGGTGGAACAAGTAGAGGCACTGCAGAGAGGCGACTTCAAAGCGTTTTTATCATTGATTAACGAATCGGGTAACAGTTCATGGAAATGGCTTCAAAACTGTTTTACAACAAAGAATCCAAGGGAGCAGGGAGTAACACTGGCCCTTGCTTTAACGGAACATTTTCTCAAACAAAAGGGCAGTGGTGCATGCCGGGTACATGGAGGAGGATTTGCCGGCACCATACAGGTTTTCATACCGAATTCTGAAAGGGAAGAGTATATTGAAATGATTGAAGGTATCTTTGGGGAGAAAGCCGCCACTGTTTTATCGATAAGACCCTATGGAACAATATGCCTTGACTCTACAGTCAAATAAAGGATTGAAAAAACGATCCAATTTAAAGCCGGGAAGGTGAAGAGAGAAATCATGGGAAAAGAATCTATAACGGATAAGATAACAATCATCGGGGCGGGATATGTTGGAGCAACCACCGCCTATGCTCTGATGATCGGGGGAACTACATCCGAGATTGTCCTCATCGATGTAAACGAGAAAAAATTAAACGGAGAAGTTTTGGATTTAAACCATGGAATTTCTTTTGTACCACCTGTTAAGATATATGCCGGTACATATGATGACTGCAGGGATTCCGACATCGTCATCATTACTGCCGGAGTGGGCCAAAAACCAGGTGAAACACGGCTTGATTTATTAAAGCGCAATATAAAGGTTTTCCAGTCAATTGTTCCTAGGATTACTGCGGTAAATAAAGATTGCATCATCCTTGTTGTAACAAATCCTGTAGATATTTTAACTTATGCCACTTTAAAAATTTCCGGCTTACCGCCCCATCGTGTAATCGGTTCCGGTACCGTTTTGGACAGCGCCCGTTTCAAGTACTTATTAAGCCGACATTGTCATGTGGCTCAACAAAATGTACATGCATATATTATTGGTGAACACGGCGATACCGAGGTAGCCGCATGGAGCATAACCCATATAGCAGGCATGCCAATTGAAGAATATTGTTTAGGATGCGAAAGCCCCTGTGCTAAGGAAGAAAAGCAGAGGATATTTGAAGAGGTGAAAAACTCTGCTTATAAAATCATCGAGGGGAAAGGGGCTACTTACTATGCAGTAGGCCTGGCCGTTCGCAGAATTGTGGAAGCCATATTGCGGGATGAGAATTCCATTCTTCCTGTTTCATCATTGATGCAGGGTTATTACGGAGTCAATGATGTATGCTTAAGCCTGCCTTCCCTGGTGAATAGAAACGGGGTTTCCAAAGTGTTGAAACTTCCCCTTAGCAATGAAGAGATTGCTCAATTCCAACACTCTGCCGATGTATTGAAGCAATCCTTAAGGGAAATTGGCTATTGATTGAATCCATCACTAAAATCTTTTACTTTTTTCTGCACCTATAAAGGGGAGGAGATACCGATGCCTTTGCATATTGTTCTGGTAGAACCCGAAATACCACAGAATACAGGTAATATTGCACGATCCTGCGCAGCCACCGGTGCAATACTTCATCTGGTAAAACCACTGGGATTTTCCGTCGACGATCGCCATTTAAAAAGAGCAGGCCTGGATTACTGGCATTTAGTCGAGATTCACTATCATGATTCCGTTGATGAGATTTTTGAGAAATATCCCAATGGAGATTTTTATTTTGCAACAACGAAGGCGATTCACAGATATTGCGATGTAAAGTTCAAACAAGACAGTTTTATCTTTTTTGGTAAGGAAACAGCCGGGCTTCCTGAATCGCTGCTAAGGAAACATTACGATAGATGTATCCGAATCCCGATGAAGGAGGGAGCCCGTTCTCTTAATCTGTCCAATTCCGTAGCCATCGTCTTATATGAAGCCCTCAGGCAGCTTGATTTTCCGGGCTTGTTGGAAAAAGGCCGCTTAACAAGCCTGGAGAGTATAGATGAAATGATACAGGTCTAGTTTGTTCCTATTTGAATAAGAAAGATATTTTATTCGGGAGAAGGAAATATACTTTAGTAAAATCATTTTAAAGCTTGTTATTACCCAATGAAGGAGGAAGAGCGTGTGGATTTGGGAATGAGTACGGAGATCCTTCAATCACAGAAGCTGGTAATTTCTCCTGAATTGCAGCAAGCTTTAAAAATCCTGCATTTTTCATCCCAAGAACTTCATCAGTATATAGAGAATGAAATAGAAATCAATCCTTTATTGGATTGGAAAGAAAACGGCGAATATGAAGACCTTGACTGTTTGTATGAATCCCCGGTGGATTGGCATGAATATTTCACGGATCTTGAGTATAGTAAGGCCGGGACCGATTACGCAGAAGATGGAGAAGAAGAGAACAGACCTTTTTATGAGAGTATCCCATTTGAGGGTTTATCACTGCATGATTATCTCTTGGAGCAACTAAAGTTTTGCGATATAGACGATACGGATAAAAGAATAGCAGCCTTTATTATCGGCAGCCTGGACGGCAACGGATACTGTACTCTCTCGAAATATAAAATAGCTGAGCTGCTTAGTGTAAGCCGTGCCAAAGTAAATGAAATTTTCAGCCTCGTGCAAAGCTTTGATCCTCCGGGGGTGGGAGCCAGAAGCCTGAGGGAGTGCCTGCTGATTCAAATAAAGCAAATGGGCAAAATGAGCAATGAAATCAAGCAAATTGTGCTGGAGCATCTGCGGGACATTGCAGATAACAATCTAAGTAGAATTGCAAAAAGTCTGAATTTGCCTGTAAAGGAGGTTCAGGCTATCTGTGATTTTATAAAAACCCTTGAACCAAAACCCGGGAGGAAGTTCAGTGCTTCCTATAGGGTTGGTTATATTGTACCGGATTTGGAAGTTGTGAAAGCCGGAGATGAATATCAGGTGATTTTAAAAGAGAATGCAGCGCCTTCTTTACAGATCAATAAGTCCTATCAAGATCTGTTGAGTTACTCCCAATCCGATGACAGGGTGATTGCCTTTATTCATGAAAAGCTGGAGTCAGCATGCAGATTGATCAAGGCTATTGAACAGAGAAAGAATACCATATTAAAGGTAGCTGTTTCAATTTTCAAGTTTCAAAAGGATTTTTTAGACAGGGGAGTATTCTTTCTAAAACCCCTATCCCTTCGTATGATTGCAGAGGATATCAAAGTGCATGAATCCACTGTAAGCAGAGCGATCAATAAAAAGTACGCTCAAACGCCCAGGGGAGTATATGAATTGCAATATTTCTTTGATCATGGCGTACGGGATCGTCAGGGTAGAGGAATATCCTCTGAAAGCATTAAAAAGCTTATTCAGGAAGAAATCAAAAACGAAAATCCCCAAAAGCCCCTCAGCGATCAGGAAATAGCTGTCATGTTGCAGAAACATGGAGTTGAAATATCCCGTAGAACGGTCAATAAGTATAGAGAAGAGCTGGGAATACCCAATTCAACAAAACGAAGGAGATTTTCCTAAAGGATGAGTATTTTTTTGTTTTGGTATTGAAATCCCATTTTATTTCATATAGAATATACAATGGTTGGATAATTTTATCAGCTCTTTGGAATATGGATGCATTGAAAGGTGCTTTGTTTCACAGGCATTAAATAGGGACGGCTTATTTTTTTAGCTCAGATGGGACTTTTTTTGCATGGTGGGACTTATATAGTCCAGGGTGGAGTGGTTTATGACTCAAATATATGTACTGTTGAGGAAGCTAGTTCCGGAATTAATAGAACTATATGAAAAGCGTTATACTATATTGCGTAGCATTCATTCCATGCAACCCATTGGGAGGCGCTCTCTGGCATCAGCTTTAGGAATGGGAGAACGCATCGTAAGAAATGAAACAACATTTCTTAAAGATGCAGGCTTCCTACATATGAGCCCATCTGGGATGATTGTTACTCCGGAAGGCGAAATGCTCTTAGAAGGATTACGGGAGTTCTCAAGACAGCTGAAAGGCTTATATGAATTAGAAGAAGAGGTCGCAAAGCTTCTAAGGGTGAAAAAAGTGATTGTGGTTCCAGGCAGTGTAGACGATGATGGGACAATCATGCATGAGCTTGGGAAAACCGCTGCTGCTTATCTCAAAAGCATACTCAAAAAAAACAGCGTTATCGCAGTGACCGGCGGTACCACTGTTCGCAGCGTTGCCAGCGCTTTGCCCCCCTGCACCGAAGAAACGGAAATCATCGTCATACCTGCAAGGGGTGGCATGGGAAGCAATGTGGAAAATCAATCCAATACCATTGCATCCATATTTGCAAAGAAATTAAGGGGAACATACCATCTTCTCCACGTACCTGATCAATTGGGAGCCCGGGCTGCAGAAACCCTCCTGAATGAGCCTGATATAAAGAACATTATCCAATGGCTCAAGCGTGCAGACATTCTCATCTATGGGATAGGCAAAGCTCAGGATATGGCCCAAAGGCGAAATCTCCCGCCTGCTCAGCTGGAAGCTATTCAAAAGGCCGGAGCTGTTGCAGAAGCCTTTGGCTATTATTTCAACAGAAACGGAGAAGTGGTTTTCGCGTCCAATTCTATATTAATGAGTCATATGGACTTGATGAAGATCCCTTATCCGTTAGGCGTTGCGGGAGGGAAACACAAGGCTGAAGCCATCATGGCAGTTGCCGGGATACTGGAAAACAGTGTTTTGGTGATAGACGAAGGAGCAGCAAAGGAGATCATAAACATCAGCAGGAAATCTTCATCTGGCACCACATGATGAATCTTTATAGCTTCATCCCAATGTTTCAGCCCCATATATATGGGTATTATAGATAAAGGAGTGGCTACGATGAATAAGAAAACAATTGAGAACATCGATTTGAGAGGCAAAAAAGTATTGGTTCGCGCTGATTTTAACGTTCCTCTTGATGAAAACCAGAACATCACTGATGATACCCGCATAACCGCTGCACTGCCTACAATTCAATATTTACTGAAGCAAAATGCAAAAGTTATATTAATGTCACACTTGGGCAGGCCAAAGGGAACCGGCTATGAGGAAAAATACAGTCTGGCTCCGGTGGCAAAAAGGCTGAGTGAGCTTCTTGGCCAGCAGGTCATCATGGCCAAGGATGTTATCGGAGACAGCGCAAAAGAAGCGGTTGCCAATGTAAAGGAAGGGCAGGTCGTTTTGCTGGAAAATGTCCGCTTCCATAAGGAAGAGACGAAAAACGACATGGAATTCGCGAAAGCCCTGGCCCAATTCGGAGAAATATATGTAAACGATGCGTTCGGTACAGCCCACAGAGCCCATGCCTCAACAGAAGGTGTGACCCATTTCCTGCCGGCTGTGGCAGGCTTCTTAATTAAAAAGGAATTGGAGTTTTTGGGAAAAGCTGTAAGAAACCCTGAAAGACCCTTTGTTGCCATCCTTGGCGGAGCAAAGGTTTCAGACAAAATTGGCGTGATTGAGAATTTGATCAATAAAGTCGATACTCTGATCATCGGCGGAGGAATGGCATATACATTCCTAAAGTCACTGGGATACGAAGTCGGAAATTCATTATTAGAAGAAGACAAGATAGAACTGGCTCGGGGCCTGATGGCAAAGGCCAAGGAAAAGGGCGTAAAACTCCTTCTGCCGGTTGATACGGTCGTAGCGAAAGAATTTAAACCGGATGCAGAGCATATGGTTGTCGACAGCGACAAAATCCCTGCTGGGTGGGAAGGATTGGATATCGGTCCTAAGACACAGGAACTGTTCGGAGCAGAAATTCTCAAAGCAAAGACCGTTGTTTGGAATGGACCTATGGGAGTTTTTGAAATGCCGGCCTTTGCGAAGGGGACGGAAGCCATTGCCAGGTATTTGAGTCAGTGTGACGGTATTACGATTATCGGTGGAGGCGATTCCGCTGCAGCTGTAGAACAGTTGGGATATGCTGATAAAATGACCCATATTTCTACAGGAGGCGGTGCTTCTCTGGAATTCCTGGAAGGAAAAGAACTACCCGGGGTAGCTGCATTGAATGATCTATAAATCGATGGATAAGAGCATTTAGTCTGCATAGCACAATCTTTACCCGGAGGGCTCTGGGTAAAGATTGTGCTATGAAATGAGGAGAGTGGAAGAATGAGAAGACCGATTATTGCCGGCAACTGGAAGATGCACAAAACACCTTCAGAAGCCGTTCAACTGGTTGAAGAGCTGAAGCCCTTGGTAAAAGATACTGATGTTGAAGTGGTTGTTTGTCCTCCCTTTGTGTGTCTCTACGCAGTTAAGCAGGCCCTGGAGGGATCCAATATCGAACTGGGTGCCCAAAATATGCATTGGGAGAATCAAGGAGCCTACACCGGTGAAGTTTCGCCGGTCATGCTGAAGGAATTGGGAGTTGAGTATGTGATAATTGGACATTCCGAGCGAAGGGAGTATTTTGCCGAGACGGACGAAACGGTGAACAAGAAGGTTCATGCTGCCTTTGCTCATGGATTGACTCCCATAGTATGCGTTGGTGAAACCTTGGAGCAGCGGGATCAAGGAGTCACAAAAGATGTAGTAGATAGGCAAACCCGTGCAGCGCTAAAGGGCTTAGATACTGCAGATGCTGAAAAGATCGTTATTGCCTATGAACCCATTTGGGCTATTGGCACCGGCCGCACAGCTTCCGCGGAAGACGCCAATGAAGTAATAGGATATATTCGGGAAATCATTGCAGAGTTATTTGGAGAGTCGGTGGCCAACAAAGTACGTATTCAATACGGCGGAAGCATGAAGGCAAGCAATGCGAAAGAATTGATGAGCATGCCTGAAATTGACGGCGGCCTCATCGGCAGTGCCAGTTTGAAGGCAGAAGAATTTAGCAAAATTGTTCATTACTAAGTCATTGGAATGGGAACAAGCCTTACTTTTCGATAGGTGAATATTTTCTGTTCATGTATTAAGCGTTTGGTCCTGTTCTCATACGAAGGAGGTATTTATGGCCAAGGATTTAACAGCACTCATTGTACT
>Ga0134092_1000767_pt1 | contig 30784 bp, 37 predicted proteins | sample 3_6taG_FD_94454 | JGI IMG/M metagenome (GOLD analysis project Ga0134092, IMG submission 94454) | Switchgrass degrading microbial communities from high solid loading bioreactors in New Hampshire, USA - 3_6_20_6_A3 metaG | ecosystem: Engineered > Bioreactor > Semi-continuous > Anaerobic >... | reverse complement strand
GTGGTTTCGCTCCCTTCGAGTGGTTTTGTTAGCACTTAATCTATTCGACATGTTGGGGTGAAACCCCTTTTTGTATCTATTAAATTTTAGTAAAATCAATGGTTAAGAAATATGAAATTTACTAAAAGCTAATTAAAGAACTCTTTTATCTTTCTTGGTCCAGCTAATATATCTCTTCTAATAAACAAGCTGCCATCATCTTTTGCCTTTGTACACCATTTTACAAGCATAATATTTCCATCTACAATCTCTATTCCAGTTATACAGTTAGGATGAACACAGCTTCCGCTGTTGAAGTATGCAGGCTCATTTGCTCTGGGATACATAGGCCTATGATTGTGTCCAGTAACTAGCATATGTTTTTCCTTTGCTACCCAATTGCTAAGCCTCATTGCAACTAAATCTTTCTTTCTATGATTTTTAGCTGTTCTTGTAGGGTCGTTTGCGCCGAATAATTCTAAAGGTTTCCACAGATATCTAATTAAAAATCTGGATAATCTCCATAAATCAGAATTTAAAAAGTCTACTTGATGGCCATGGGTTAAAAGTATTTTATTATCTGTGTTTTTATACTTAAGTACTAAGCCTTCATAAATTTCTATATTAGGAAACAATGGAATATACCTATTCTTAAACTCATCAAAATATTTATATAAGTTGTTCCTCACAAACTTTTCATTTCTCTTAACTATGTCGTGATTTCCATAGATGAAGTATAATCTTCCCTCTTTATAGAAGTTTGATAAAAGCTTAAATACATCTATATGTGCTTCAACAATTCTTTTAAAGCATCTATTTCCCCAAAGTTCATCTCCATCTCCTAGTTCTATATAGGTGTATCCCATTTTATAATAATAGTTTAAAGCAGCAGAATAGACATTTTCATTTTTTAAGAAATCATCTGCCCAGCTTCCATCTCCTCTATGACAATCACTCATTAAAATTATCCTAGATCTATCATCAAAAGGAATTTCTTTAGATGTGTGATATATTCTTGTAATACGTCTTGAATAATCCATAAGGTTCCCTCCATAAGGAATCAGATTGATACTTGCTACAATATATTCCAAGTTCAATTGAAGGGTAACATTATGGACTATTTTGGTATCTAAGGATTTTGAGTTTTTCTTTCTCTAATTTTATTTCTTAAAGTTGCTAAGCCCTTAAAGATTAAATTAATAACATTAATATACAATCTGTATCTTACTACTATTGCAGCTATCAGCATAGAAAACAATATAATAGGTGCCCATATTCTTATATCATCAGTACCATTATTGGTAACTGTTAAAATGCTAAATATAAGTACTTTTATCATGTACATCACTCCTAGGCTGCTATTAGTATCATAATATTGTCAGGATAAGTATTGTGTTAATGAATTGAATAAAAGAAAATTAAAAGAAGGATAGCCAATAGGAATCAATTGAAAAAGGTTCTGCCATATGTTAGAATATTACTGGTTTGATATAAATTTACGATATGGAGAGATAATCATGCAGCTTATGCTAAAAGACAAAAAGTTTTACAAATCCTTAGTAAATATTGCATTACCTATTACGTTGCAAAATCTAGTCATGTCTTCTGTTAACATGCTTGACACATTGATGATAACAAGGCTTGGTGATGCGAATATAGCGGCTGTTGGTCTGGCAAACCAAGTTTTTTTCTTTTTTTCACTTATACTATTTGGAGTTAATAGCGGTTCATCTATTTTTGTAGCCCAATTCTGGGGAAAGAAAGATGTTAAGAATATAAGGAGAATTCTTGGATTAGCAATAATAATCTGTGGAGCTGTAAGCATTATCTTTACAATAGGTGCTCTTTTTATTCCAGAAACCCTAATGAATGTATTCACTCATGAAAAGGACGTAGTAGAATTAGGAGTGAAATATTTAAAGATTATAGCATTAAGCTATTTAGTGACAGCAGTAAGCTTCGCATATAATACAGCATTAAGAAGCATTGGGCAGGCTAAAGTTCCTATGTTTATAAGTGTAGTTGCCTTAGTCGTAAATGGGACATTCAATTATTTACTCATATTTGGTAAATTTGGATTTCCAAGAATGGAAATAGAGGGGGCAGCACTTGCTACCTTAATTGCTAGAGTTGTTGAGTTGATACTAGTTTTATATATAACATATCGCAGCAAAAATGCTCTAGCAGGAAGAGTGAATGAGTTGATAGATGTATCTAAAGACTTTGTTATAAAGTATTTTAAGACTGCATTTCCTGTAATAGTAAATGAATTTTTCTGGTCTTTAGGGACAGTCTTGTATTCTGTAGCTTATGCAAGGATAGGTAAAGAAGCTACTTCTGCTATTCAGATAGCAAATACTGTACAAAACTTCTTTTTAGTATTTTCTAGAGGATTGTCAAGTGCATGTGCAGTCATGATAGGTAATAAAATTGGAGAGGGAAGCAAAGAAGATGCTGTTTCTTACGCACGAACTTTTATTATAATAGGACCAATACTGGGAGTAATATTAGGAATAATATTGTTTGTATTTACACCATTGATAATGACACTCTTTGATACTGTTTCTTCCGCGGTTTATGATTATACTGTTAAAGCACTTATGGTTATTTCTGCTACAATGAGTATTAAAATAATCAATGGTTTGTTGATAGTTGGCATTTTTAGAAGTGGAGGAGACACTAGATTTTCTATGTTCCTTGAAATGGGATCTGTATGGCTTGTAGGAGTACCTATGGCTTTCTTTGGAGCTTTAGTGTTAAAGGTGCCAGTTTATATGGTATTGGCTTTAGTTTCTTTAGAAGAAGTAGTTAAGGCAATAATAGGAATCCCAAGGCTAATTTCAAACAAATGGGTAAGAAATGTGGTAGAACATATGTAGAATCAGTAAATAGGGAAGGCAAAAGGCCTATCCCTTTTTTTATAACGAATAGGAAAATCCTACTTTGACAATGTTGTTATAGGGACTTTACGTAATGAGTTTAAGCAGATGCTATGAAAATTCTCTATGCTTGATTAACTTTAATATTTACTCTTTTATTAACAATATTTTGAAATGCATAGGTATATAATTATATATGGGGGTGTTGAGCTTGAGAATTAATAGAGGATTGAAATTTGTAATTGGCATTGTGTTTATTATTTCTTTCACAACTGGCTGTGCTGCATTTGGAAAAACGAATAATGGCAAATTAAGTCAAAATATTAATTTTGAACACATCAGAAGGACAGATTTAGATTCACAAAACATAATGAATATAATAAAAGAACTGACATCAGAAAAATATAAGGGAAGGCTTGCTGGTACTAAGGGAAATGAGCTTGCTACTCAATATATAGCCAATTATTTTAAAAAAATCAAACTAGACTATCCAGATGGGTTAGATACATACTTACAGCATTTTGACCAAAATGTAAGATTTACATATACTGCTCCAAAGCTAGAAATATTAAAAGAAAATGGAGAGGTAGAAAGGGAATATGAATACATAAAAGAGTTTTCTGTACATACTGGAAATACTAAACTAAGTATAAAAGGAGAAGTTTCAGGAAAAGGTGTAGTTATAGAAAATCCAGAAGATCTAATAAGTAATATCAGTACTTATGAAGGGAAGATACTCTTAGTACCTTCTACTGTTATATCTAACAAAGGAACAGGATATATAATAGACAAGGTAACTGGTGAAAGCAGTAAGGTTGCTGGAATAATAGTAGAAGTTGACATAGATAATCCAAATCATCCATACGGAAGTTTTGCAGTAGGTCCCAATGCTAATCCTACAGCCAAATTTTCTGATGGAAAACCAATGCTTTTTACCTGCAGTGTAAAAGTATTCAAAGAAATAACTGATGCAGCTAATAGAGGACTAGACATTAGTATGAAAGCGGATTTTGCCATTGAAAATGTTACAGCAGCTAATGTGATAGGATACATAGAAGGTAGAGATAAATCCCTTAAAGATGAATTCATTATTATTGGAGCACATTTTGACCACGCAGGTGATAATAAAAATGGTACCTATAATCCCGGAGCCTTAGACAATGCATCAGGTACAGCAGTGATGATGGAAATAGCTAGAATGTTAAAGGAAGGAAATTATAAGCCTAAAAAATCAATTCTTTTCATTGCATTTAATGGAGAAGAAGAAGGTTTATACGGATCTTATTACTATGCAAATAATCCACTATTTCCACTGAATAAAGATAAAACTGTAATGATAAATCTAGACATGGTAGGGTCTAAAACAGAAATTCCTCTCACATTGATGAGCTATGACAGCTATAATACAAAATTGAGAGAAGAGTTCTATGAATATTCAAAAGTCTTGAAGATAGATAGTATTCAAGATGTTGGGCAGGGAAGTGACCATAATGCCTTTGGAGCAAAGGGCATAGACGCAGTATGCTTAATTCATATGGATTTAAGAAATGGGTATCATACTCCAGATGATACAATAGATAAGGTAGATGAGAAGCGAATTACTGAGGTTGCTAATCTTGTACTATATTATCTTGATAAAAATGCTTTTTAAGAGAGAGTTATATCAAGTAAATAAAAGCAGTTTTTGTAGAGCTATTTCATAAGCGACTTGCAGGAAATCAAAGATTTCAATAGCTTACATAAAACTAATTAAAGGAAAGTTCTAGCTTAAGGATATAAAGTAGAACTTTCCTCATTTTTTGGAACAGTGTCATCCTGAAGCCTAAACCTACATACATATTTTTTTAAGCAGGGAGATACTTTTGGAATAATATAGAGATTTTTCGCTAGGTTCAGGATGACATTTTGTCTATGAGTATTTTTTCTCCAGTTCTTCAGCTAGTTTAATATACTTGTTTTTAGTTTCAATATGTTCTTGTTTTTCTTCGTATTCTTTAAATTCTTTATCTAATTTATTTATAGTTTCTTCCTTGAGATTTTTTTCAGCATATTTGTACAGCATATTATCTTCTTTAAATATATGCTTTTCTAATAAGTTTGCATAGCCCATGGCATTTGCTATTATATCAACTTTAGCTTCATTATTGCCTTCTTTATATGCTTTTAAAGCGGTTTCAAGCTCTCTTACAAAGCTTCTTCCGAAATCATGTTCAATGAGCATTCCTTGAACTGGGCCAGTACCTATCTTATCAGCTAGTTCAGCTGTCATATCCTTAAATAGCATATCTTCTTCTTTTCCATGATGGTACTTATCAGCATAATTTCTTATAAAATCTATTATAGAGACTAAATCATCATGAGGTACTTCTTTTCCTTCAACAATGCCTACACAGATTTTTCTGATTACTTTAAGTACTTTTTTAATATTATCGTGTTCACTTACAAGAAATTTTATTGTATTCACTTATATCACTCCTAAATAATCTTTACTTTATTATTATCCACAAAAAGTAACAATAAACATTAATTGACTTTTATATTAGTACTTATGTCCTAAATACTAAAAAAAGCAAAAAAAAGCTCGACATTAGTTGTAAATGAAATGTATTTATTTTATAATATTAAATATGCAAAAACACAATATATATGTATTATATTGAATACACACCACAATATAAGGGGGTTATGCCTTGGTTACTAGGGTTCAGAAAAGGAATGGAGATATTGTCGATTTTGATGTAAAAAAAATTGAGAATGCTATATTTGCGGCAGCAAAATCAGTTGGTGGAGATAATAGAGAGACTGCAGAAAGACTATCAAAAATGGTAGTAAATATAGTAAATGAGGCTTTTGGAGCTAGTATACCAACTGTAGAAGACATTCAAGATATAGTCGAAAAGGTGCTTATAGAAGAAGGACATGCTAAAACTGCTAAAGCATACATATTATACAGAAGAAAACATGAAGAATTAAGAGAAACTAAAAATCTTTTCATGGATGCAGAGACTTTAATAGATGAATATGTATCCCTTGATGATTGGAGAATCAATGAGAACGCTAATATGGGTTTTAGCTTACAAGGTTTAAATAATCATATTGTTGAATCTATAACTACAAAATACTGGCTTAACAAAATATATAGAAAAGAGTTGAGAGATCCGCATATTAAAGGAGATATACATATTCATGATTTAGGGCTATTGGCCCCATATTGTTGTGGCTGGGATTTAGAAGCTTTGCTTTTATATGGATTCAAAGGTGCCAGTGGAAAAATTGAATCTTCTCCTGCAAGTCATTTACAGTCATTTTTAGGACAGATTGTAAACTGGTTGTATACCCTTCAGGGAGAGGCAGCAGGTGCTCAAGCAGTTAGTTCTCTAGATACTTATGCAGCTCCATTTATTTACTATGATGGATTGAGCTATGATGAAGTGAAGAGGACTGTGAGAAGTTTTGTTTTTAATTTAAACATACCTACAAGGGTTGGATTTCAAACTCCTTTTACTAATATAACATTAGATATTACTCCGCATCCAATGCTTAAGAATATGGAGGTTATTATAGGAGGAAAGAGAAAAGACAAAACCTATGGAGAATTCCAAATGGAAATGGATATGTTTAACAAGGCATTTTGTGAGGTAATGATGGAAGGAGATGGAGCAGGCAGAAGCTTTAGTTTTCCAATACCTACAATTAACATCACTAAGGATTTCCCTTGGGATTCAGAAGTGGCAAATTCTATTATGGAGTTGACTAGAAAATTTGGAACTCCTTATTTTGCAAACTTCATAAATAGTGATTTAAATCCAGAGGATATCAGAAGTATGTGCTGTCGTCTGAGATTAGACAATCGTGAGCTTAGACGAAGAGGAGGAGGACTATTTGGTGCCAATCCACTTACAGGCTCTATAAATGTAGTTACCATAAACATGGCACGTATAGGATACCTATCGAATTCAGTAGAAGAGTTTAAGAGAAGAGTAAGAGAATTAATGGAAATAGCTAAGGAAATATGTGAAACAAAGCGTAAGGTGCTTGAAAGATATATGGAAGCAGGATTATATCCGTATTCGAAATTTTATCTCCAATCAGTAAAAGATGCACATGGAGAATATTTTAAAAATCACTTCAGCACTATTGGTTTAAACGGAATGAATGAAGCCTGTGTAAATTTACTTGGAAAAGACATCACTACAGAGGAAGGCAGAGATTTTGCTATAGAAATAATGGAATTCATGAACAGAGTAATTCAGATATTCCAAGAGGAGACAGGAAGTCTTTGGAATCTTGAAGCATCTCCAGCAGAAGGAGCAGCTTATAGATTTGCTAGAATGGATAAAAAGATGTATCCAAAGATTTTCACACAGGGAACAGATGAACCATATTACACAAACTCTACTCAGCTTCCTGTAAATCATACTAAGGACATATTTGAAGCAATAGAACATCAGGATAAGCTTCAGACTTTGTATACTGGAGGTACTGTACTTCACGGATTTATAGGTGAAGAAATAGATAGCGTTGAGACGGTTAAGCTGTTACTTAAAAGGGCTTTTGAAAACAGTAGAATACCATATTTAACTATCACACCAACCTATAGCATATGCCAAGATCATGGATATTTAAAAGGTGAGCAATTTATCTGTCCAGAGTGCGGAAAGGATACAGAGGTTTGGACTAGGGTAGTTGGATTCCATAGACCTGTTCAGTCATGGAATAAGGGTAAAAAGGAAGAGTATAAGGATAGATTAGAGTTTGATATAGAAGAAAGTATAAAATCAAAGATATATGCTTAAAAATCGCAAATATCTAACCTCACGATGGAGAGAAAAAATATGGAGTTTAAAGGACATCAAAAATCATCGTTTATTGATTACCCAGATAAGATATGCACTGTACTTTTTACAGGTGGATGCAACTTTAGATGCAGCTATTGCCATAACTCTGACCTTGTATATAATAAAGGTGGAACAATAACACAGGACTTTGTATTTGACTACCTAGATAAAAGAAAGAAAATGATAGATGCAGTATGCATATCTGGTGGGGAACCAACTATTCACGTAGGATTATATGATTTTATAAAAAGAGTAAAAGCTATGGGTTATCTTGTAAAGCTAGATACTAATGGAACTAATCCACAAATATTAAGTAAGCTTATAGCAGATGGACTATTGGATTATGCAGCTATGGATATTAAGGCACCTATAGATAAATATAGTACTGTAGTAAATGCTGATTTTGTTATTGAAAGAATAATTGAAAGCATCAATATATTGAGGAACTCTGATATTGATTATGAGTTTAGAACAACTGTATGCCAGGAACTTTTAACAAAAGAGGATATTTTAAAAATTGCAGAGTATATAAAGGGAAGCAAAAGATACTATCTGCAAAACTTTAGGGATGGGAGTACAGTCTTAAGTGGAGAAAACAAATTTACTCCATTTCCTAAAGATACTTTGAGAGAAATTGAAAAGCAGGTCAAAGACTATTTCGGAGTATTTAAAATTCGCAACTAATAAAGATTATTTTAAGGTAAAGCCATGCTACAGCATAAATATTGCAGCATGGCTTTTGTTATTTGTACCTTGGAATTAGTTATGTTGTAAATTTTGTAAACATGGAATATAATTTCTATATCAGTACTATAAATTTGTTATACGCAATATAAGAATTTAATACTTGAGGTATATATGTCCTATCTTTCAAACTTTATCTTTTATGCAAAGTAAATCTAAGCTTTATTAAATTATGGGGGTATTGTTATGTGGCTTTTAATAGTTTTTGTTCCTATACTAATATGGTTGGATTTTCATTTGTTTAGGGGTTATTTCAAGTTTATCTTTAATGATGAAGATGATTTTAATAAGTCTCTTAAATATTCTGTAACACCTGATATAGTTTCGCTCTTTAGAGGAGAATACTTTAAAGATAGATTTTCTGAGTTTAAGCTAAGTATGTTTTTGTTTTTATGTGGTGCAACTATTGTATTAGAGATATTACTGCTTCGTGGAATTATTAATATTTTTTTATAGTAATAGTGCTTTAAATCAAGAGTAAGAATTTGACTTTTTATGAATTAGGAAGTGATTAGTAATGCACTATAAGGCAATATTTTTTGACAGAGATGGAACACTGACATATGGAAATAAGGGAAAAATTGAGTGGTGCAATCATATTATAGAAAGTTGGTCTAATAAAAAACTGGAATTAGATTATGGAAAAATGATGATGTTGTTTGATAGAGCAGGTTATCCTAAAAATGGACTTAAAAACATAGAGGAAGAAAAAGAATTCTGGAAGAGATATTATGAGGAATTACTGCTAAATGAAGGTGTAGTAGACTTAATAAAAGAAAGGGCAGAATTACTTTTTTCTGAGCTGTGGTGCAATAATGACAGAATCTTATATAGCGAAGTAATAGAAGTAATGGAGTATTTTAAAAGTAGAGGATATAAGATTGGCGTGATAAGTGATACCTCACCATCTCTTCAGATTTCATTAGAAAAATTAGGATTAGGGAAATACATAGATAGCTATACCTGCAGCGATTTAGTGGGAGTTATGAAACCAGACCCATTAATTTATAATACTGCATTAGAATCGCTTGGTGTAAAAGCCGAAGAGAGCATTTATGTTGATGACTATGATATTGAAGCAGACGGGGCAAGGGTATTAGGTTTTACGTCATTTCATATAGATAGAACTGGAAGCAAAAAAGGTGAATGGGTTATTCAGTCATTGACAGAAATTGTAGATTTTGTAGAGCATTTGAAATGATTTGATTTCATTACAATTTTACTATAACAGAAAGGACATAATTTTATGACAGTTAATAATGAATTTGAAATTTTGTTGAAAAATCTATATATTAAGGACCCATGTAAAGTGCTTCCAAATGCATTGTGGAAAACTATGGACAGATTGGATAACTATCAGTGTTCATATATATGTTCAGATGGTGAAATTTTAGAGATTAAAGGATTAGACCAAAACGGAGTATATATACTTTGGAATAAGGATAGAAGAATTAATCAACCCTTACAGCATATTATAGAAGAGTCTAATTTTATGATTATACATGATGATTACTTTAAACAGCTAGATGCTAACGCTTATAGTCAAGTTGAAGCATATTTTCGCATTAAACATGATAATAAGGATATTATGTCTTATCACTTGTCGGAGGATTTTTATATCAAGCAGGCTAATCCAAAAGAAGAATATAGTGAGGTTTCAGATTTTATTGGAAGGTGTTATAAGTATTTACATCCGACTCCAGAGACAGTTAGAAACTGTACAACCTATAGAGTATATGATAATAGCCTTTGGATATGGATTATAGATAAGAAAAAGAATATTCCAGCAGCTCTAGGAATAGCTGAACTTGACAGTAGTGTTCCAGAAGGCTCACTTGAATGGATTCAAGTACTCCCAGAATATCAAGGTAAGGGACTAGGGAAAGTACTAGTACTTGAACTACTAAATAGATTGAAAGGGAGAGTAGAGTTTACTACAGTTTCAGGAGAAGTGTATAATGAGACAAATCCAGAAAGACTATACAGAAGCTGCGGATTTTATGGAAATGATGTATGGTGGCTGCTTCGAAAGTGAGGAAAAGAGAAAATGCTGGAGATTAGAAAAATTGATCCAGAAATGACATACCATATTAGACATGCTGTTTTACGCCCACATCAAACACTTGAGGATTGCAAATACGATACAGACTATCAGGATAATGCATTTCATGTTGGTGCTTTTTATCAAGGGAAGCTCATAAGTGTTGCATCATTTTGTGTTGAAAAGCATCCCGATTTTCCTATTGAAATGCAGTACAGATTAAGAGCAATGGCAACTATTGACGAATTCAGAAATCAAGGAGCTGGAAGGGCAGTGGTAAAGTATGCTGAAAAGTTAATTGTAGCAAAAGGCTTTTACTTTTTATGGTGTAAGGGAAGGACTTCAGTACAGGAATATTACCGAAAATTAGGCTTTAAAGCTCATGGTGAAGTATTCGATTATCCTCCTATTGGTCCTCATATTATTATGTATAAAAATTTGTTAGATTATTGTTAGATTAGAGGTAAAAAATGAAACTTGGAATGCCAGTATTAATTGAATTTAATAGTTTAAAAGAAAATGTAATACTCTGTAAGGAATTAGGCTTAGATTTCATAGAGCTTAATTTCAATTATCCTATTTTTATGCCAGAATGTTTAAGCTATAAGGAAATATTAGATGTCAAAAGAGGGTATGGAATTGATTTTACAGTTCATTTTCCTGAAGAAATTGATTTGTCATCCTTTCATCTAGCAATCAGAAAGGGACATTTAGAGTGCTGCAAAGAGTTGATAGAATGGATGAGTAAATCAGAAATTACAATAGCTAATATGCATATAAACAATGGAAACTATACTACATTACCAAATAAAAGACATTGGGTGAATGAGAGATATGAAGACCTGTTTAAAGAACAGTTACTTAAATCTTTTTGTGAATTAAATGATTATGCTGATTTGTATGGAGTTAAATTATGTGTTGAGAATACTTCGAACTTTTATATTCCATTCATACAAAGAGCAATAGACATGCTGACGGAGTTTAATAATTTTTATTTGACATGGGATGTAGGTCATGATGCTATGGTGAACTTTAAAGAAGAGCCAATTCTAATGAGACATGCCAGTAGAATTAAACATATGCATCTTCACGATTTTAATGGCAAGCTAGATCATCAGCCATTATATACTGGAATAGTACCAATCGATGAGAGGCTTAGATTTGCTGAGGAAAATAATATATCTGTATTGATAGAAGTAAAGACTAAAGAGGCATTAATTGAATCTGTCAAAAATATTATTTGTCATAGATGATATAATAGGTACAACATTCACATAGAATCATTAATGTAGAGGTGTTTTCCAATGACAAATAAAGATAAAAAAGTGGTTATTGGTTTAATATTACTTTTTTTATTTCAGGTTGTATAATATTTCTACTAGGTTTTAAGTATGGAGAGCAAATCACAAGTGCTTTGGCTAGACCTATTGGTGCAAATAGTGGGTTTTGGTCTGAGGAGCAATATAAATTGGTTATATATGGGATAGGCATGTTTGCAGGTTTATGCATATTTTCAGCACATTTATTGTTTATAATGTTGATTGTCAGAAGATATATGTTCAAATCTGAAAATACTATGGAAAGCAATTTGAAAATTAAACAAGAATTATAGGATTTTATAGTAGGTGAATTATGATTAGAATAGCAAATTATAAACTATCAGCAACAAAAATACTACTGATAGTTATTTGTGTATTATATATTACTTTTTTACTTATTGATTTATCTATAATAAAAGCTTTTGCTTTATCAAGTTTGTTAAAATATATATCTATAATATTGTGCTTTTTAATATCATCATTGATAGGGAATAAGTATATTGATAGAACAGACAAACTGTTGCTGCAATTAGGATTATTTTTTACATTAATTTCAGATTTTTTTCTCCTATTTACAGACTACTTTACTATAGGAGTAGGAGTTTTTTCTATTGTTCATATAATTTATACTATTAGGTACGAGAAAAATAGAATAAAACCTGTTTTAATAAAATTTACAGTAATTTTCCTAATAATTATAATTACCTACCTGATGCTGAGCTTTTTCTTTATAGAAATTGAACTGTTATTTGCAATAGCGTTTTTTTATGCTATATCCATATTAAACAGTGTTATAAAAGCTATAAAGGCTTGTAAGTATGAATTGTTTCCAAATCCCAATAAATATCTAATTGCTTTTGGGATGGCGCTTTTCTTATTATGTGATATAAATGTTGGAATATTTAACATTACTAGAATGGCTTATAGTTCAAATGGTATAATTAACCTACTATATAGTATTTCAGGGGTATTAATGTGGTTTTTCTACCTTCCTTCTCAAGTACTGCTTTCCTTGAGTGGATTTGACTTTAAACATTTACATAAAAATTAAGAAAAAGGAGAAGCATTATGGCAAAAGTATATTTCGTGAGACATGCACAGCCAGATTTGTCAGTACAAGATGATTTAACACGTCCACTTACTGAAAAAGGCATTGCTGATAGCAGAAAAGTGACTGAATTTTTATTAGATAAAGGGATTACTAAAATTTTTTCAAGTCCGTATAAAAGAGCATATGATACTATAAAAGATTTTGCTGAAAAATCTAATTTGAATATTGATATTATAGATGATTTTAAAGAGAGAAAAATAGATGATGTGTGGATAGATGATTTTAATGAATTTGCTAGAAAGCAATGGAATAATTTTGATTATAAACTTGAGCGTGGAGAAAGTTTAAATGAGGTGCAGAGAAGAAATATAAAGGCATTACAAGAAATATTAGAGAAATATCCTAGTGATAACATTGTAATAGGTACACATGGAACTGCTCTTAGTACTATTATAAACTTTTACAATAAGAATTTTAATTATGATGATTTTGAAAGGATAAAGCCTCTAATGCCTCATATTGTATATATTGATTTTGAAGGATTTGAAGCTAAAGAAATTAAAGAACATATATTGTAATTATCGACTTTATAAAATATTAATATTTATTTTAGCAATTAGTTAAATTATGATATGATATAAATAGAGGGAAATTTTCGGTTAGTGTTTTTTAGCGAGGGTGATTGTGATGTATGTAACAATCTTTGTTGGAATTTTGTGTATACTATCAGGTGCATTAGTTAAATATTTCAAGTGTTATTGGCTTATTGCTGGTTACAATACTATGTCAGAGGAAAAGAGAAAGAATGTTGATACAGAGGCTTTAGGAAAGCTTATGGGAAATTATATGTTTCTACTAGGTATAATTTTTATCATAGGAGGAGTTTTAACTTTTAAAGACTTAAAGACCATAGGAACAATACTTCTAACAGTTCCAATATTTATTCTAACTCCATATGTCATAGTAAAAGCTCAAAAATATGATAAAAATTCTTTAGAACCTGACGGCAGCCTGAAAAAAAGTACAAAGATAACACTAGGTGTTTTTATAGGATTTACAATGTTAATCTTCATTTTTGTGATTGTTCTTTTAGGATATGGAGCTCGAGAGCCTAAGGTTACTGTAGATAATGAAATGATTAAAATTGGTGGAATGTATGCAGCTACAGTCCGTACAGATGATATTGTGGATATAGTATTGCTAGATTCAATTCCAAAAGTTTTAAGAAAGGATAATGGCTTTGATTTCGGGAATATTTTAAGAGGATATTTTGACCTTGAGGGTATTGGAAAAGGAAGGTTATATATAAATAATGGGAAACCTCCGTATGTATATTTAAGGCTAAAAAAAAGTTTTGTGATAATAAATTGTAATAGTATCGAAGAAACACAAAATCTGTATGATAAAATAAAGAAAGTTTTATAATTTTCATGTTATGCTTGTATTAAAAAATAAGAATTATTATAACTATTTAATTTACACATATGATAAAATATACCTGACAATAAAGTTTAGAGGTGCGGAATTGATGAGACAAAAGCAAAAAAAAATAGATCGCAGAAATAATTATATGATTTTAGCAGAAAACTTTTTTGATGAAAATAACAAAGAAAAGGCGTTAAAGTTTTTGGAAAAAGCTTTAGAGTTTGAGGGAGAGAAATACGAAACTATAGATATTCTGTTCAATATAGCTATTTTATATGATGAACTGGGACAAAAAGAAAAGGCTATTGAAACCTATAATAAAATCTTGGAAATGAATCCAAATGAAGCTGGTGCTTATTATGGAATAGCTATAATATATGATGAGAATGGCGAAAAGGATATTGCACTTGAAAACTACTATAAAGCTATTGAACTAGATCCAGAATATGATAGAGCCTATTTCTATATTGCAAATATCTATGATGAAATGGGAGACAAAGAGAAGGCCATAGAATTTTATAAAAAGGTGATTGAATTAGTCCCAGATGATTATATAGCATACAATAATTTAGGCTCCATTTATGAAGAAATTAAAGAATATGATAAGGCCTATGAAATGATTAATGAGAGTATAAGGATAGAAGGTGCTTACTATAAATCTTTATTTAATATGGGAGTAGTACTGAAGCATTTAGGAAAGATAGAGGAAGCAATTAAGTATTATAGACTATCAATAGAGGTTTATAACAAATACCCATATGCATATTTAAATCTGTCAGCTATATATATTGAGGAAAAGAAATTCAATTCTGCAATAAAGATACTTACTGAAGGTATAGAAAAAAACCCTGATGCAGGATTTCTTTATTACAATAGGGCATGTTGTTATATAAATCTAGGAGATGTTGATACAGCAATTGATGACCTAATCAAAGCAAAGAAGTTATATCCAGAGTTTAATTATATGCTTAGAACAGATAAGGATCTTGAAGTTATTAGGAATAACGAGAAATATAGTTTTTTACTGGATGATTAATTGCTTAGAAAAAATATTTTTATTATGTTGATTTGATTTGAATAAAATGATATACTTGATTAGTATAATATAACACTTTATCCATTTGAAACAGTCCTTTCCTAAATAGGTGGTCTTGTTTAAAAATGTATAAAGGTACCACTTATTTAGGAGGTGAAATGTAATGTCAGATAAGAAAATAGTGTGCACAGATTGTGAAAAAGAATTTATTTTTACAGAAAGAGAACAGGAATTTTATACAGAGAAAGGTTTTCAAGAACCAAAAAGATGTCCTGAATGTAGAAATGCTAGAAAGCAACAAAAAAATCAAAGAGATTCTAGATATTAATTTAGAAGAAAAGGCTGTTGAATATTCAACAGCCTTAACTATTGCCTCCATTTTAGGATTTTGCTTTCTAAAATTGCTATGATTTTGTACATAAATGTGGTGAGTACAGCAAGTATTATGACACTCATCATAACCAAGTCTAGTTGGAAAACTTGACCACCATATACTAGCAAATATCCTAATCCTGCCCTAGATACAATATATTCTCCTACTATTACTCCTACCCATGACATTCCAATATTCACCTTAAGTGTGCTTACCATAGCTGGAACACTGGCTGGAAAGACTACTTTAGTTAGTATTTGAAGCTTAGTTGCACCGAAGGTCTTTAACATCTTTATCTTATCTTCATCAACTTCAACAAAGCTGTTGTAAACATTTAGTATCGTGATGACAATAGATACACTAATTGCAGTAACTATTATACCAGAGTAGCCAGCACCAACCCATAGTATTATTATGGGGGCTAAAGCAGTCTTAGGCAGACTATTTAGAACTACCATATATGGGTCTAGTACTTTTGCAATAAATTCTGACCACCATAAGAGAACTGCAATCAATATACCTAGTACTGTTCCAGCTACAAAGCCAACAATTGTTTCCATAAGAGAAATACCAACATGGTGAAAAATCGTACCATTCTTCACGTATTTTATGAACAATTTTACTATTTGTGAAGGATAACTAGTAAAAAAAGTGTCAATCCATTTAAGCTGGGCAGCTATTTCCCAAAGTAAAATTGAGACTATTAAAATTGATACCTGTGTTATAAGTATTGCTCTTTTTCTTTTCTTAACTTTGTCTAGATATGCCTGCTGTTCTTTTGAGATATTTGGTTTATCTATTGATTTTTTATAATACATGCACATCAAGCTCCTTCCAAATCCTATTAAAGTAATGTCTAAATTCAGGAGCTTCCCTACATTTCATAGGTGTCCTGACACCGTTTGGGCAACTGAGCTCAATGGTAATTATGTCTTTTATAGTTGCTGGTCTATTAGATAATATGACTACTCTGTCAGACATAGATATTGCTTCTGCAATATGTTGCAAATGACAAACAAAAATGGGATGGTCTTAAGTTTGAATTATAGATGACGATAGTGTATAATATTGGTACAACTGGATTTGTTTATATAATACACCTAGACGTTTTATATTTTTTACCATAATTAAAGTACTTTTTATCAATTAAACCCTATCATATTATTTATTGTACAACAGTAGATTTATGCAATGTAGAATAAAGAGAGAACATAATAAATTTAGAATGTTTTGAAGTTTATTTTATAAGTTTTCTTATGTGAGGTGGGAGAGTAATGGCAAAAAAATTAATCGTAGGAGTTATTATATTTATTTTATTACTACTTTCAGGATGTACTAGCAAGGAGCTAGATATTTCATATGAAGAAAGAGAGCAATTAACTAATAGAATTTTAGATTTAGAAAAATTTCTAACTGAAAAAGATGAGGAAATAAATCGTTTAAAAGAAGTTATTTCAAATATGGAAATAGAGAGTAGAGAACTTTTAGATAGTCTTGAGAAAGTTAGATTTTCATCTTATGCTAGACTGGATGATTATGATGATTCATTTGATAATTTAGAAAAGATTTTTAAAATTAATTCAAAATATGAAATTAAAGATAATTGGTATGTGATAAGTGATGACTATTTTCAAATAGAATTATTAGGATATGAAAATGCGAAAAAAGTAGACTTTTATGTCTTAAAATTAGAGTCAGATCAAGAACCATTCTTAATATTTACTGATACTGATTTCTCAGATGGTTGGGAATATACAAATGATAATATTGGAGAAATAATAAATAAGCATAGGGTACCTTTTGGTGTTGAATTTTCATATGAGCCTTATTATCTAATATATGCAGAAGTGACTCTAAAAGATGGAAATGTTATTAGGACATCGAAATTACCAATATATAATAAATAAATTCTCTGGTACTATCTATTTGATAATGACCAGATAGATATTGATTTAAAACTTTTTTCCAATAAAAGTTTTTTGTTTGGAAAGAGTTTATTAATATAATAGTGGAGTTTAAAAGATGTTACTCATTTTATGTTTGTGTTATAAATGGCATTAATTCACAATATTAGTAAATATATTTGATTTATGGGTTTTACTCAATATTTCTAATACTGCTAAGATCCTTGGAGATTGTGGAAGGAAAATAAAAAATCAGAGCCTAGTGAAGTGACCTTAATGCTATATAGAGTATAGGAATTATTATTTTTATAGTGGGAATACTTTCTATTCTCATGCAAAATAAGAATTGGAGGGCATTTAGATGTTAATAGGTTTAAGGATTTTAATCGTTGCTTGTTCATTGTTAGGAATTGTAGTGTGTGCGATAGGTATGAAATCAAAAAATATTATCTATAAAGGTGGGTTTTATTTCTTTCTTTTATTTTTTATAGAAGAGATGTATTCCTTGATTACACCAGTATTTATTTCAAGACTTATAGAACAAGGAATTGATAATCCTGGCATTTTGGTTAGAAATTCGACTATTCCGCCCTTAATATTTACAGCCTTAGCTCTCGTTATATTTATAATATATTTGTTTCAAGGACTTGATAAAAGTTCTATCAATTGACTTTTAATACAATTATGGTTTTTGATTAGATATATTCTAAAAGAAATGGCAACTCAATGTCTATAAAGTGCATATTAGTAACTAGGAGTGAAACAATTAAAAGTTATATAATTATATATGGATTAAGAGTAAGCTATATGAGAAAACAAATAAAAGGAATAGCATTGATTTTATTTAGTATACTGCTGATCTTAACTGAACATAAAATATGTATTTGACTTAAGTTTACATCTTTTTAGTTATTGGTATTGTAGGAATTATAATGTTTTTTAAGAAGACAAGGAGTTAGGACAATTTTTTAATAGTTAATTAATCGGGTTAAAGCATAATATAAAATGCATTTGAAGCAAAAACATACTTTTTATGTAGTGTCGCAGCAGTGGGATACTATAAATTTTGTAATTGATAAAAATAAGGTAATGATATAATGCGCTGTCTAACTTGGAGGGGGTTATATGTGGATAAAAGAGTTGGTATTACTCTTAATATTAAGTTGTATTTTTGATATTATCTTATCTCAACTCTTAAAAGTTAAACCTCAGCTATTTTTGCCACTTTAAAAAGTGACTAAAAGTTGTAGAGGTAAACAAATTTATAAATGGTCAGTACTTCTTATTATATTATTTCCATATACAGTAATAAGTATTTACCTTGATTTAAACTATATTATTAATAGTATTATCATAGGCTTTATTTTAAGCATATATGATATTGCTTTTAGAAAGCAAAAGGAAACTATATAGTGAAACGTATTGAATTGCTTCTCAAATGCTAAACCTACAAGAATAATGGCAGTAAACGACACATCATATGTAGGTGAATTTTATATTGTTTAAAGAAAAGAGAGTATATAAATATTTTATTTATTATTTATTATAAAAATTCAAAATAGTATATAGAGCAACCATATTATGGGGTTTATGAAATGGGAGAAGAGTTATTTGGTTTTTTACCTTTATAAGATGAGTTTTTGGGAATTGGAGAAAAGTTTATTAATAAAAGGAAATGAGTATAACCTTTATGAGCTGTGATTAAGGAAGAGAAAGTCTTCCTTTATTATTTTGCATAAGCTTTGTTTTAACTTAAATAATTTTCGATGTAATATTAACAATTATTTCATATAAGTTTTAATGTTTTAAGTAGATTGTTTGGATAGTGCCAAGTATTATATAAGTTATAGTTGTATCTAATTTGGGAATAGAGTATAATATTTATATCCCCCTATTTATATCCCCCTACGGGGGATATAAATATTATGGAGGAAATTGTATATGAAGGATGAGTTATTGAATGCCTCAAGAAAACTTAGATGGTTTGACAAAAGAAATATTATGACCATAATGGCATTGGCTATTCCAGCAATAATTGAAAATATTTTGCAAGTTCTCATTGGAACTATAGATACATATTTTGTTGGAAAAATTGGCACAGAAGCTATAGCTGGTGTTGGTGTAACAAATCTAATTATGAACATTTATATTTCATTTTTTCTAGCATTGGGAGTGGGTACTACTGCAATTGTATCAAGGAGCATTGGCGCAAATAATATTGAAAATGCCAATAATGCAGTTAAGCAATCTATTATATTGTCTTTAGGTATAGGTACAGTCTCTGGAATTATTAACCTTATTTTTGCAAAGGAAATATTACTTTTATTAGGTGCAGAAGAAAGAATTATTCAATATGCCTTACCTTATTTTCTATCTGTTGCAGTCCCATCAGTTTTCTTATGCCTTATGACGGTTTTATCAAGTTGCTTAAGAGGGGCAGGAGATACCAAAACACCTATGAAAATAGCTGTTATATCAAATATAATTAATATTGTGCTTGATTATATATTGATGTTTGGTATGTTTGAGTTTAAAGGACTCGGCATTTTAGGAGCTGGTATAGCTACTACAACTTCTAGGATAGTAGGTGTTATTCTTTTATTAAGAAAGATTAATGGTGATAAAATTAAAATACATATAGATTTATTTAATCAATGGCAAATAGATAATGAAATTTTAAAATCTATTACTAAAATTGGATTACCAGCTGGAATAGAAAAATTAATTATGAGGTTTGGGCAACTTGTATATGGTGGATTAATTATTAAAATAGGGACTGAAGCTTATGCGGCCCACAATATAGCAGGGACTATAGAGGCATATTCATATTTACCGGGAATGGGTTTTGGAGTAGCTGCTGCTGCTCTAGTTGGACAAAATCTCGGAGCTAAAAAAGCCCATGAGGCTAAAAAATATGGATTGATATCTTACTTTCTAGCAACAGGATTCATGATAATAGCAGGTGCTATTTTCTATATTTTTGCTCCTTTTCTTGCAGGCTTATTTAGTAAAGACTTAGAAGTAATCACTCTAGTTACTAAAGTATTAAGGATTATTGCTTTATTCCAGCCATTTTTATGTATAACTCTAGTAATTTCATCTGCGCTTCAAGGTGCAGGGGATACAAAGTTCCCAATGTATTCAACACTTATTGGAATATGGGGAATACGAGTTCTTGGGGTATATATACTTGGAATAAAATTAAATATGGGATTAGTTGGCGTATGGCTTGCTTATGCTTTAGATATAACAGTTAGAGGAATCATTCTAATGATTCGCTTTATACAAGGTAAGTGGAAAGAAATAAGGGTTGAGTAATATAAAATTTATACGGAGGGATGAAGATATGAATGAATATGAACACAACCATCCTCATAGTAAAGAAATTATTAATAGAATGTCAAGAATTATTGGTCATGCAGAAGCAGTAAAAAGAATGATAGAAGAGGGGAAAGAATGTGATGAAATACTCATTCAAATTTCGGCAGTCAGGTCTGCTCTCAATAATGTTGGCAAGTTAATCTTGGAAGATCATATAAATCATTGCATTGTACAAGCAGTTGAAAATAATGATAGTGAACCATTAAAAAAATTAAATAAAGCAATAGATAAATTTATTAAGTAGTCATTAAATATTTGGATGACATTATTAGAATGTGTAGTAGTATACTTATAAATTGTGTCAAAGGAGGATTAAATCCTCCTTATATTATTTAGCAGAGATTTCTTTTCTGAATATTAATCTCTAATACCTCCCCATCCCATACGATATTGTCAATTATCTTATTTAGTAAAATCTTTTTTTCATCGAAGTTTAATTTATCAATATTATTAGAGAAATCATTAGCGAGAGCTAAAGCAAAATCTATGTTTTCCCTATAATCTTTTTCATAGTCTTCATTAGAAATAATTTTATCCATTTCATTTTTCAAATGAATGATTTTAGCATCATATTCCTCGATTTGTTTAATTATGTATTTTGAAGCAATAGAGTCTTTGTTTTCTGATAGCTGAATTGTCAAATTCTTTATAGATTCCTCATATTTTTTTATCTGTGATTGAAGTTCAGAGCTTTTAGTCGTTATATTAGTTGATTTGCTAGTTAGTTCGTCTCTAATCTTTTTTAGATTTCCATAAATTCTTCCTTTTTCATAGCTAATTTTACTGATTTCTTTTATAACCAATTCGTCTGCTATTTTTCCATTTAGATTATTAACATTACACTTTAAACCTTTAGACTTGTCTTTTAGAAGACATTTGTAGTAATGATAAGTACCACTTTTTCTTCGGTAAATACTGACTCTCATTTTTGAGCCACATAATCCACATCTTAAGAATATGGTTATAAGTCCAACCTTTCCAGTACCTGTTCTAGGGGCTTTTTTTCTGTTTATTTCTAATAGTTCTTGCACTTTTATCCATTCATGAGAAGGAATAATCCCTTTATGCTTGCCTACAGCTATGATCCAATGGGATTCATCCCTTTTAATAACTTTATTTTTAGTTTCATCATGCTTATTAAATACCATTAATCCATGAATGCCATCAAACTCTTCTTTAGGACTAGCTATGTCTGCACCTTTATCTTCAAAATATTTATATAAAAGTTCATCTGCTTTTGCGTAGACTGGATTAGTTAATATTACTTTTAAAATACTTATATCAAAATTCTTATTTGTTTTGGTTTTAATATTATTCATTAACGTCCAGCTTTCTAGCTGTGTTAAAGATTTTAATTCAATATATTTATCATATATTTTTATTACTATATTCAACTCTTTTTCTATTGGGGATAGAATGTACATTTTTTTATTTATTTTATCTTTGCTTTTATACTGAATAGGTTTACTCTCAAATCCCATAGGAGTCTTGCCACCAAGCCATCTTCCTGATCTAGCCAATTGCTGCATATTGTCTTTGATTCTTTCTGCAATTGTTTCACGCTCCAATTGAGCAAAAACAGAAGCTATATACATCATAGCTCTGCCCATTGGAGAAGATGTATCAAATTGCTCTCTAATAGAAACAAAGTCAATATCATTATCTTGAAGTAGATTAACGAGGCTAGAAAAGTCAGATATATTTCTGCTAATACGGTCTAGACGATAGCAGATAAGTACGTTAAATTTCTTTTTATGAATGTCTCCCAGCATTTTTTTAAACATAGGTCTTTCAGCATTTCCACCAGAGTAGCCCTCATCTTCATATATCAAGAACTCATCTACATTGAAGTGCTGCTTAGCGTAGTTTTTACACAATTCAATTTGATTTTCAATTGATTCTCCTTTATCTGTAAGCTTCGATTTTCTAGAGTATATTGCAACTATAGGCATAAAATGTTCACCTCAGTGAAAGAGATTTTATTTTGTTGCAATATAAATCTATTATTTAAACGGCTTGTATGATACCAACATAAAAGTGATTTGGGAATAGTACAACTTTCTTTAGGAATAGGATTTAGTATAGGAGGAAGTTAGGAATGAATTGTAAAATTCGAGTTGAATTAAATTTGCCTAATAAAGAGATTGCAGAAAAAATTTTAGAAGATGCTATTACCGAAATTATATGTGAGCGTATGAGCTCAATTTATATAGACGATAGAATTAAAGTTTATTATAGGATCTTAGATGAGATAAATGATGATCAAGACTAACTTAATATGTATAGAAAATTGATATTTTAATAGCAAGTTTATCTGAATAATGATTTTTTTCTTTATACTTTACTCTTTGAATTTTTCTGAACTTTATGTACAATTATGTTATTAGAATTAATATTTAATAAATGAAAGACAAGCTATGCTGCCAAGAGAGATTAAATATCAATTTATTGTATAGTTGTTAAATAACTTATTTAAAGTTTAGCTTTTTTACAAAAGAAAATTGGCAGTTAAAATATGGAAGCTTGGTGAACATATTAAGAGATCTTTTAGCAAACTAATAATACTTGAAAGGAAGAATATTTATGGTATATAAGAATTTCAAGCAACCTAATATTATTGATATTGATGATAATTTAAGGTTAAGGGCATATGATGGCAATTATCAACAAGCTGTTGCATAGTATCAGGATGAAGTAGTTTATTATAATTCTGAGGGAATTACTGATATTTCAGAAATTCCAGATGAAAACTATGTACGAAATATGTATGATCATTTATTCAATAATGGTGAACTTTATTTTATTGAAGTGCTTGAAAATGATGAGTTCATACCTATAGGAGACGTGACATTAAAAGAAGAAAATCTGCCCATAGTAATAGGAGTTGCTAAATATCGAGGAAAAGGTATTGCCAAAAAGGTTATGAAAGCAATTTTAAATAAAGCAAAAGAGTTAGGAATAAATAAAATTTATGGTTCAGTTGTATATGACTATAATATAGCTTCTCAAAAACTGCATGAGTCACTTGGCTATAGATGTGTGGAAGTCAGAGGAAATAAACTGATATATGAGTTAGAATTATAACTGCTTGATTCTACTTGTGTGATGCTAATATATATCTTTTGGGGGATGTTAGTATGATGAAAAGAAAAACAATTGCATTATGTTTTATTCTTATAGCTTCTATGTTAGTTATATTTACAGGATGTTTAAAACAGAACGAAACAGAAGACTTAAAATTAGGGAAATATGTGTTACAAGGAGATACTGAAACAGATGATTTTACCTGGGTTTTGCTGAAGGAAAATTCAGAATTTGAATTTAACCGTGGACTTTCTACTTCATATAGACCTGAAGGTACATATTCAATTGAGGATGGGATGTTAACCTTTTATGTTAGTGAAGAAGAATCTTATATTTTTACAATTGATGGAGATAATTTAATCTTTAAAAGGGGAGAATTTGCTGATGGTTTGATTGAAGAGGGAGCAATTTTTAAATTATCTGATGAGGAATAAAGTCAGAGTCAAGTATTGTTCAAACATATTAAATAAAAAATACCCAAGTTTGCGCTATAACACTTACTATTAGGTTAAGACATTTTGTAATCAAATAGCAGAGATGTTATAAGATATGACGCTAGGATTGTTATTGAGAGGCTATTTTCTATAAAGTAAAGTGTTATGAGATAGTAAGAGGAGAACATATTAAAATGAAAACAAAAAACAGAAAAGTTAAGTCTGTTATTATAGTACTTCTTGTCATTATAATATTATTAATACTATTAGTTTCATTTGTTATAGCTAATCGAAAAATTTTAATGTTCTATAATGCTTTTGGTATGAAGCTGCCTAAAGGAGTAAGCATAATTTTTGAACAGTCTGCCTTTGGTGGTTTAGGTGATGGAGAAGGTTTAATCATATATCAAGTTGATTCAGAAAGTATGACTGAGTTTTTAGAACAAGATAGAATAGATAGCTGGTCAATGCTTCCTATTTCCTATTCCTGAAGAAACGTGTATAAAATTACATAGAATAATTGGGTTAAATAGTGAAGAAATAAAAGAACGTATGAATTTAGATTTGGAAAAAGGTTTTTATGTTATAATAGACCGATTTAATGGAGACAGGACATATAATTCTGATTATTATCAATTTCAAAATTTTACACTAGGGATTATAGATTTGGGAAAAAACGAAATATATTTTTATAAATTTAATCAGTAGTTTTTGGCAATATGAACATAATTTTTAATTGTAATATGAAATTTAATATAAAAAAGCCATTATACCTAAATAGCTTTATTTAGTAAGTTCCAAGGAAAGCTTCTTTAAATTTTAATATTTCATAGAAGTTTTTCTTATTGTTTGTCATTTGGCAGATATTGCTTCTGCAATATCATGAGTTACCATTAAAGCTGTTTTCTTTTCTCTTTTTAGTATTGTACCTATTTCGTCTGCTATAGCTAGTCGTGTTTGATAATCAAGGGCAGAGAATGGTTCGTCTAAAAGAAGGATGTCCGGCTTAACGGCTAAAGTTCTTATGAGAGCTACTCTTTGTCTCATACCACCAGACAACTGATTCGGATAATGTTTTTTGAATTCAGATAATCCATAAGTTTCCAAAAGTTCTTCTGCAAATTTTATTGTATCTTCGTTGACCTTGCCTTGTATTTCTAATCCTATTAGCACATTATCTAAAATATTTCTCCATTCAAACAAATGATCCATTTGAAACATATAACCTATGTTTTTGCTTGGACCATTTACTTCTTGATTATTTATATAGACTTTACCTCTCGTTGGTTTTATTAATCCAGCTACAATAGATAGCAGTGTAGATTTACCACATCCACTAGGACCTACAATACCGATTATTTCACCATTAAAGACATCAAGGCTTATGTCTTTTATGGCTACAGTTTCGCCGTCTAATGTATGATAATTCATTTCAACATTTTTGATTTCTACAATTTTTTGCTCCTTCATCTTCATCGTCTCCTTAAATACTATAAATCAAAACTCTATGTACTTCATAATATTCAAAAGGAGTGAAGTTTGTGAGAAAGTATGCTGGAGTTTAATATAATATTTTCTTGTCAGTCATTTTTAGTTTTTCGTAAATTATGCTAACATAAGAAGGAAAAAAATAAGGAATATAGAAATAATACAAAACTTTACTTTATTTCTAAATGTAATTTATATGCAATAAATATTGAAATAAAAAAATAGCTAATTATGAAATTTAGTTATGTACTAGAGTTAATTGACAAGCTTTGTTTTCAACTTTAGATTAGATAAGATACTGAAAGTAATGGTAAATCATATAATGTTATTCAGTAGCTTAATTGTGTAATGTGGAAGGTTGTGATTGCTTGAAAAAATACTCTTTTTTGGATTTCATAAAATATTCATTAATTGTTATCCCAATAGCGTATTTATTAGGATTAGCAATAATGTTTTTAATAAAAGCTCGGTGGTTTTATTTATGAAAAAGTGGCTGCATAAAAAATTTATGTCAAAAATAGAACTCATTATACTTCTCGCTATTGTAGCTGTTTTATTTATGATGTATGGTGGATTAACGATTCTTAAGATAGGGATTAGGAGCGGAGTTGTTTCCGGAACATCTATGGAAAAGACTTTGACAGAGGGAACAAGACTACTTTTTGTAGACTATAAATTTAAAGAAATTAAAAGAGGAGATATAGTTTCTATTTTTGTAAAGATAGATGGGAAAAATGCTAATATTATAAAACGGGTAATAGCTTTGCCCAATGAAACAATTCATATTCAAGGAAACAGAGTATATATTAATGGAAATTTGTTAGAAGAACCCTATGCGTATTATATTGAAGATAGCGAAGACAATTTAACACTTACTTTAAAAGAGAATGAATATTTTGTAATGGGAGATAACCGAATAATTAGTCAGGACTCTCGAACATTAGGAGGAATACCAAAAGATTTATAGTTGGGATTGTTATAAAGATTAAAGAGACTAAGACTGATTTTAACAACGATTAGAAGATATGCTTTATGTAGCTAAAATACTGGGGAGTAGCATCATTAGAGCTTAACTTTAAGATTATTTAAAATACTTAATGATGTAATGTTTTATAATATTTTTGTAAGCATGAACAGTGAGACTTGTTACTAATTTGGAGGTGAATGAAAATATGAAAGCAGAAGAATTAAAATATACTATCAGTATACTAGAAGATACAGATAATATACCTTTTGACCTGCTATTACTAGCAGATCCTTCGAGAAAAACTATAGGAGATTATTTAAGTAGAGGGATTTGCTATGTGTGCAAAACAGAAACAGACGAGATAGTAGGAGTTTATGTTTTAATAAAAACTCGACCAAATACTATGGAGCTTGTGAATGTTGCAGTAAAAGAATCTATGCAGGGGAAAGGAATAGGAAAAAAATTAGTTTTACATGCTATATCTGTGGCTAAAAAAGAAGGTGCTAAGACTTTAGAAATCGGAACAGGAAATTCAAGTATACAACAACTTGCATTGTATCAGAAGTGTGGTTTTCGTATAGTAGGTGTAGATAGAGATTTTTTTGTAAGACATTATGATGAGGAAATCGTGGAAAATGGCATTGTATGTAGAGATATGATTAGATTAAGCATGGATTTATAGCTACTGCATAAAGTTGGTTTATTTAACAAATGAGCAGAATAAATCATTCATATAAGAAATATTTAAAATTAGGTAGAACAACTGGTTTTGGAGATGTTACATTTTATCATAAAGAATATGTGTAAGTAAATTAGAATTATAAAGGAGAATTAAGGGATATGAAAATAGCGAGAAGTAAATATGATGTTTTTGTAGAAATAGTCTGCTTGCTTTGCATAATTGGTGTATTTATATATTTGGTAATAGCTTGGCCCAATATTCCTACCGAAGTACCAGGCCACTATAATGCAGTGGGAGAAGTTGATCGAATTACAAAAAAGGATAGTTTAATTGTACTTCCTATTGTTACATTGATTATGTATATTGGATTATCCATATTAATCAAGTTCCCACAGGCTTGGAATACGGGAGTAAGAGTGACAGAAGAAAATAGAGAGAGAGTATATCGGATACTAAAGAATATGTTAAACACAACTAAATTGCTTGTAGTTTTAGGATTCACGTATATTACTGTTAATTCTATTATGGCAAAGCCCTTGCATATTTTATTTTTACCTATATATTTAAGCTTAATGTTTGGCTCCTTGATTTACTTTATAGTGAAATTAGTAAAGGCGAGATGATAAAATTTTAGTTTGTATTGTTTTTGATAAGACTTATTAGCTTTAAAGTGATTGTAGATGAAAACCGAGAAGATAATTATGTTTAGCAATATACGGGAGGGGCTATGAAACTTAATAAAAGCTTTTATGCGGTTTTTAATATATTTATTTTGACAGTGATTGCTTTGCTAGCCTTTACTTTATTGAATGAGGAATATCTGTTCCAATGGACAGCACATAACTGGGAATTTTATTTGATTTTATGTGCTATTGTATTGCTGCTGCTTTTACTAAACAAGCAACTTGTTTCACTGCTTATGACTATAGGGATTACTAGTGGAATTTTTATAGGGAGCTATCTTGGAGGTTCAGTTAAAAGATTTAATGAAGAAAAGATCATTGAAAGTATGAGACCAGAAGATGTATATAGACTTCGACATCATCCTGGGTTTGAAATATGGATTGGAATAATAATTTTATCTATTTTGATTGGAATTGTTGTGCAAAATGTTATTGAAAAGAAAAGTGCAAATTAATCAACAAAAATTAAAGAGTTAAATGAATCAATATAATTTTTATTTTTTTGATACGTAAAGAGTAATAGACATGAAAAATAATTTCAAAGCTTTGTTATTACATTTTGGTATTGTTATCTTATCATTAATTTATCATTTTAGCTGCAGTAGGGCCTAGGGTTGGGAAATATGCTACTCATTTTATCAGTCAATTAATTATAGTGATTGGAATCATATTACTTTATATTTTGGCAGGGATGCTGTTAGACACAAATACAAGTAAAAAAATATGACTTTTTTGCAGGCTTTCTTATTACAGCTATTGGTATTATTAATATGAGTTTATACATTTTTAATTTTTAGTGGGAATTTGTCAGAAATAGCGGTAGTAATACCAGAGGAGTTAAGCAGCTACTAGGTTTTAATGAATATTTACCATACTCCTTTTATTTTTAAGACTTATTTTAAAATTACCTAATATGCTAGTTGTGTCACTAATTGAGATTTTGTTGCCAACAGTGTTTATGGAATTTGGATTGAGATATAAAAGAACAAAACTTTTAAAAAACAGAATACTTTTTATAGCAAATACCTAATATAGAAAATTAATAGTTAATCTTTTTCTTTACAATTAAAATCACAAAAAGACGGAAATTGAAGATATAGATTATCTCTTTAGTTATCTAGTTTTGCTTTAGTTATTATTGAATATGTAAAAGAAAGATTTATTAGATTTTAGAAGAATTAGAATTAAACGAAACTACCGAAAGCAATATTATTTTGGAGGTGGAATAATGCAGATTAAAACATTACATAAGGAAGATGAGAAATACATCCTACAAGCAGCTCAGCTTTTAGTAGAAGGTTTTAAAGAGAACTGGCCAGATTCATGGCCAAATTTAGAATCTGCATTAGAAGAAGTTGACGAGTGCTTGGGTGATGACAGAATATGCAGAATTGCTGTAGATGAAAATGATAATGTCATAGGATGGACTGGTGGAATAAGTCGATATAATGGAAATGTATGGGAAGTACATCCACTAGTTGTTGACATTAATCATAGAAATAAAGGGATAGGGAAACTACTGATTAATGACTTGGAAGAACAGGTAAGGCAAAGAGGTGGCATAACTATTTATGTAGGCAGTGATGATGAAAATAGTATGACTTCATTGTCTAATGTAGATTTATACGATAATTTACTAGACAGAATTAGAGATATTAAGAATCTAAAGGGACATCCATATGAGTTTTATATGAAGTTAGGCTTTAAAATTATTGGTGTCATGCCAGATGCAAATGGATTAGGAAAACCTGATATATATCTTGGAAAGAGGATTATTGATTGGCCTGATGAATAAAAATATGTTAATAACAAGAGCTTTAGTTATCAAGGCCTAATTTAAAAATATATAAAAAATAGAGGATATATTATACCAGTATAGTATATCCTCTATTTTTTATATATTTTGATACTTATTAATAAATTTGATTATAATCTTTTATACACATAAGAATATATTATTAAATTTTTAATTGCTTAAATCCTGTGTTTATGAAATTTGCAAGATTGAAGCAATATTTTCATATGTTATCTTTTCCTTCTCTTCATTTTTAAAGTCTATTTCGTCTAGTAGTGTATTTTTAACTATGTATCTTGGAAAGAAAAATGATGCAGATTAAACATTAAGAAGATGAAAAATGTGTTTTGTAAGCAAATAGCTTTTAGTAGAAAGTTCTAAAGTGAAATAGCTTAATGTATGGTTTGGCTTAGGAACTGCATTAGAAGAAGTTAATTAGGGTTTAAGTGAAGACAGAATATGCAGGATTGCTATAAATGAAAAAGATAATGTATTAGGGTTTGTTGGTATAATGTGTAAATGATACAGAAAAGTGTGGGAACTTTATCCAATATAGTAGGTGCAAAGCTTTAATGTGGCATAAACATTTAGTTTCAATTTCAAGTATTTCACATAACGAGAGATTAGGAAATAAATTTTTCAAATAGATTACAAAGATATGTGATAAAATTAATATAATAT